>ERZ511473.900-NODE-900-length-34697-cov-4.945292_pt1 | contig 34697 bp, 37 predicted proteins | sample MGYA00374947_ERZ511473 | MGnify/ENA primary metagenome ERZ511473 (study PRJEB26303, sample SAMN06343854) | sediment metagenome | isolation source: hot spring sediment | place: Canada: British Columbia | collected 2012-09-26 ... | reverse complement strand
GGCCCTGCACCGCGCGATCAAGCCTTTCACATCTTGATCTCCGGCCCTCGAACCGCGATATAGGCCTTGGAGATCGCGGGCGAAGGTTTCGCCAATCTGGTCAGGGCCGGAAGGCAGCAGCCACAACGAATTCCCCTTCGGGTCGCGGTCTCCACTTCCGTCTTTAGTGCGCTAACGCTCGCGACGCGGTCGCTCGCTGCTTGAGCGCGTCTGGTTGCGCTAACGCTCGCGACGCGGTCGCTCGCTGCTTGAGCGCGTCTGGTTGCGCTAACGCTGGCGACGCGGTCGCTTGCTGATTGAGCGCGGATTTGTGCGATAACGCTCGACTCGCGGGACCTCGAGGTTTGAGCGCATGTGTACGCACCATCGCAAACTCTTCACGGAACACTCTCCCGCCTGAGCCGCTTGTTCAGCTTCACCTCAACGGAGCGAGCGGATGAGCATTCTCGGCAAGATCATGGGCAGCATCTTCAAGCGCAAGCCCGAGGCGCAAGCACCCGCATCGCCGGCACCTACAGGTCCCGCGCCGTCGGCCCCTGCCGCCCCCGTCACCAACGCCGCCGCCACGGCACCGCAGCCTCAAATCGTCGATGTCGACGGCATCCTCGACTTCATGAACGAGCAGCGGGACCAGAAGCTGAACTGGCGCACCTCCATCGTCGATCTGATGAAGCTGGTCGGCATGGAGTCGAGCCTGTCCGAGCGCAAGGAACTGGCCGACGAGCTGGGCTACACCGGCGATAAGGGCGACAGCGCGACGATGAACATCTGGCTGCACAAGCAGGTGATCAAGAAGCTGTCGGAGAACGGCGGCAAGGTCCCGGCGGAGTTGATGGACTAGCCGCTCTACGCCGTGTCATCCCGGAACGGCCAAGCCGCTATCCGGGATGACAGCGCCTTTGCATTGAGTGAGATCAAGGCGAGCGTGCTCGCCTGGCAGGAAGCTCCACCGTTCCAGCAACGGAGAGCTTCCATGACCCCTTTCCTCACCCTCGTCGTCGCGGCGTTCGGCGCCTTCATGGTGGCGATCGCCTATGGCCAGATCGCCACGGTCTTGGCCGAGCGGGCGAAGACGCGCCGCTAACCTTCGCCCTCGTACCCGACCCCGGTCAGGTACAGCCCATCGGACGGCGCCACCGGCCCGCAGGCCGTGCGGTCCCTCGCCTCCAGCGCCGCGCGCACGTCTTCGGCGGTCCACCGCCCCACGCCGACCTCGACCAGCGTCCCGGTCATCGACCGCACCTGGCGATGCAGGAACGAGCGGGCCTCGAACACCAGCTGGACCTCGTCGCCGACCCGCGACACCCGGGCCACGTCCAGGGTCTTCAGCGGCGACTTGGCCTGGCAGGCCATGTCGCGGAAGGTCGTGAAGTCGTGCAGCCCGACCAGGGCTTGCGCGGCCACGTGCATGGCCTCGGCGTCGATCGGCTTCTTGACGTGCCAGACCTTGCCCGCCTCCAGGGCCGGCGGGGCCGGGCGGTTGAGGATGCGGTAGAGGTAGCGCCGCTCGTTGGCCGAGAACCGGGCGTGCCAGTCGTCGGAAACCTGCACGGCGTCCAGCACGCTGATCGCCTCGCGCACCAGATGGGCGTTCAGGGCGTTCATCACCGTCTGGGCGGGCCAGTCGCGCTCCAGATCCACATGCACCACCTGGCCCATGGCATGGACGCCGGTGTCGGTGCGCCCGGCGGCCGCGATGCGAACCTGCTGGCCGGTGAAGGCCGTCACCGCCGTCTCGATCGCGCCCTGCACCGACGGCTGCGAGGCCTGGGCCTGGAAGCCGTTATAAGGCCGGCCGTCATATTCGATCGTCAGGCGGTAGCGGGGCATCAGGCCAGGACCGTTCCAGCCGCCATCGGGAAGCCGCGCAGGAAGACCTCGGCGTCCTGAGCGCCCTTGCCCTCGCGCTGGGCCTTGAGCAGGCGCACCGCGCCCTCTCCACAGGCGATCAGCAGGGCGTCGTCCAGGGCGACACCGGGCGCGCCCTCGCCGTCCTCGACCCGTGACAGCAGCGCCTTCACGCGCACGGGGCCCTTCTCGCTCGGCGCCTCGAACCAGGCGCCGGGGAACGGCGAGAGGCCTCGGATGTGGCGGTCGACCTCGGCGGCCGGGCGGGTCCAGTCGATGCGGGCCTCGGCGGCCTTGATCTTCTTGGCGTAGGTCACGCCCTCTTCGGCCTGCGCGACCTCGCGGGCCCCGCCGCGCTCGATGGCGGCCAGGGCGATGGGCAGCAGGCGCGAGCCGACGGCGGCCAGCTTGTCGTGCAGGGTTCCGGCGGTCTCCAGGGCGTCGATCCGCACCTGTTCGCCCATCAGGACGGGACCTTCGTCCAGGCCTTCGCTCATCCGCATCACCTGGACGCCGGTCACCGCGTCGCCGGCCATGATCGCGCGCTGGATCGGCGCGGCGCCCCGCCAGCGGGGCAGCAGGCTGGCGTGCAGGTTGAAGCAGCCCAGGCGCGGGGCTTCCAGCACCTCGCGCACCAGGATCTGGCCGAACGCCACCACCACGGCGGCGTCGAGATCCAGCGCCTGGAAGGCCTCGATCTCCTCGGCCGTCTTCATCGAGACGGGCGTGCGCACCGGCAGGCCCAGGCTCTCGGCGAAGGCGTGGACCGGCGAGGGCTTCAGATCCTGGCCGCGACCGCGCGGGGCGGGCGGCTGGGAATAGACGCAGGCGATCTCGTGGCCGGCGGCGACGAGCTCGGCCAGGCAGGCGACGGAGAAATCGGGGGTTCCGAGGAAGGCGATGCGCATGGAGGCGGTTTAGCGGCCTAACCCCTCGGGGGAAAGCGCGAGAGTCGGAACCTTCACCATGGATCGCCGTTCTATGAACGACCCTATTTTCCAGGAGGAAACGCCATGCGTTCCATTACGCTGATCGCCGCCGCCGGCCTGGCCGCTCTCTCGCTGGCCGCCTGCTCGGACGAGCACGCCACCCAGATCAAGGAAGGCGCCAAGGCCGCCGGCGCCGACATCAAGGACGCCGCGACCGAGATCAAGAACGATCCCGACGTCAAGGAAGCCGGCACGGCCCTGAAGGAAAGCACCAAGGAAACCGCCGCCGACCTGAAGGTCGCGGCCGGCGACGCCCTGGACGCCACCAAGGAAGCCGGCGCCAAGGCCGGGGCGGCGACCAAGGAAGCGGCTTCGGACGTCAACCGCGAGGCCAAGGAAGCCGGCAGCGACGCCAAGAAGGAAGTCCACGAAGCGACGCGTTAAGGCAGTCGGGGACATGCCCTCGCGGCGTGTCCCCAACGGTCGCACGTCGGCGAACGTCCTGATCGTGCGAAGCTAGACCCGTTGATGTCGGTGGGGACACGCCGCGAGGGCATGTCCCCGGCCTTAAGCCGCGCGGCGGGCCTTCTTGACCTTGCTGATGGCTCGGTCGCGCTTGAGGCGCGACAGATGGTCGATGAACAGCACGCCCTTCAGGTGGTCCATCTCGTGCTGGATGCAGACCGCGTACAGATCGCTGGCCTCTTCCTCGACGGCTTCACCCTGGTAGTTCAGATAGCTGATCTTGACCTTGGCCGGGCGCTCGACGGCGTCATAGACCTCGGGCACCGACAGGCAGCCTTCCTCGTATTCGAAGAGCTCCTCGGATTCCCAGGTGATCTTCGGATTGACGAAGTAGCGGGGGGCGGGCTCCTCGCCCTCGCGGGCTAGGTCCATCACGATGACATTGACCAGCTCGCCGACCTGCACGGCCGCCAGGCCGATGCCGGGGGCGTCGTACATGGTCTCCAGCATGTCATCCATCAGCGCGCGCAGCGCGTCGTCGACGGCGGGCACGTCCTTGGAGACCTGCTTCAGAATCGCCAGATCGGCGGCGTTATCGACGGCGAGGATGCGACGGATGGCCATGATATCGCTCAGGTAAGGGCAGCGCCGCCCGGGGTCAAGGCGACGGAAGGGCGCGGCCCGCTTTCAGACCCAAGTCCTATGGTGGCGAAATCGAACCGTCCCAGAGCACGGACACCACCGCAAAGATGGTCCAAACGAGGATAACGGTGGCGCCGCCCGCGATAAATGCCGGCAGGCGCAAGGCTTTGGTCCGGGCATCAAGGAGTTCGTCGAAATATTCCGGGTCCACAGCCCGTTCAATCCTGACCTTGTTCGGCGATTTGCCGATCAGCACGCCCGTTCGTCGCGCCGCGAGGACGGCCAAGCCCTGGGTCAGCAGGACGTAGAACGAGGCGATGACCGCGATCGCGCAGACCAGGAAAGTCATTCAACGAGCCTATAGCTTGGCCTGTAGCCGCGCCACCGGCTCATCCGCGACCTCCGCCGCCAGCTTGATCAACGGCCGCACCGCGCCCTCGACGGGGGTGAGCTCGCCGATCTCCTTGCCCTCGTGGTCGACCGACAGGTCCTCGAAGCGGCGGGCCTGGGTCAGGACCTGGCTTTCCAGCGAGCCGACGAACTGGTTGTAGCGGCCGACCGCCGCCTCCAGCGCCTTGCCCACCGAGCCGGCGTGGGCCCCCATCACGGCGATGCGCTTGTAGAGCTCGCGGCCCACCGCGACGATGGCGGCGGCGTTCTTGGCCTGGTCCTCGGCCCGCCAGCCGTAGGCCACGGCCTTGCACAGGGCGAACAGGGTGGTCGGGGTGACCAGCAGCACCCGGCGGTCCATGGCCTCGGTCATCAGGTCGGGCAGGCGGTCCAGCGCGGCGGCCAGGAAACCGTCGCCAGGCACGAACATGGCCACGAAGTCGGGCGAGCCCTCGCCGGCGAACTGGTCCCAATAGGCTTTCGCGGAAAGCCCCTGCATGTGGGCGCGGACGCTGGCGGCGTGGCGGGCCAGGCAGCTTTCGCGCAGGTGATCCTCAGTGGCCTCCTGGGCTTCCAGGAAGGCGTTCAGCGAGCACTTGGCGTCGATCACGAACACCCCGCCGCCCGGCATCTTGACCTTCACGTCGGGACGACGGCGACCCTCGTCGCTCTCGACGCTGAACTGCTCCTCGAAGTCGAAGCGGTTGTTGAGGCCGGCGGCCTCCAGAACGTTACGCAAGGTCTGCTCGCCCCAGCGACCCTGCACGCCGGCCCCGCGCCGCAGGGCGGCCGACAGCTTGCGGGCCTCGAACTGGGTGGCGACCGAGGCCTCCATCAGGGCGTTGATCTGAGCCTTGAGGCCGCCGGTTTCCTCGGCGCGGGCCTTTTCGACGGCGGTGACCTGGGCCTCGAACTTGGCCAGGGTCTCGGCCACGGGCTTCAATTGGGCCTCCAGCCGGGCCTGGGACAGCAGCTCGCGGCTCTTGAAGTTCTCTTCCGTCCGCTTGATCAGCGCCTCGGCCACGGTGTTGGCGGTCATGGTCGCCTGCTGAGCGGCCTGGGCGCGGATCAGCTCGCCCTGGGTGGCGGTCTGGTCCTCCAGCAGCCGGGCCCGCTCGTCGGCCTGGACCAGCCTGGCGTTCAACTCCCAGGCCCGCGCGTCGGCGGCGGCGGCGCGGCGCAGGGCCCAGACGGCGATCGCCGCGGCGGCCAGCGCCACCACCAGCAGGACCAGGGCGAGGATCAGGAACGGATCGGAGAAGTTCATGCTCCGTTCTTAGCGGGAGTCGGGGCGAGGCGGAAGCCTCGCTCCTCCCCCTGTGGGGGAGGTGTCGGCGAAGCCGACGGAGGGGGAGTGATCGGCGGATGACCACAACCCGGATCAACGATCCTAAACCTCCCCCCACCGATCGCTGCGCGATCGCCTCCCCCACAGGGGGAGGGCTTTTAAGCCGGCCGCCTTGCCCTCAGCGCCTGGGCGATCGTCCCGTCGTCCAGCCAGTCCAGATCCCCGCCCACGGGCACGCCGCGCGCCAGCATGGTCACCGAGACGCCCGTCGGCGCCAGGCGGTCGGCCAGGTAGTGCGCCGTGGTCTGGCCGTCGACCGTGGCCGGCAGGGCCAGGATGACCTCGGAAACCTCGCCGCCCTTGGCCCGCCCCAGCAGCTCGCCGACCCGCAGCGCCTCGGGCCCCACGCCGTCGAGCGCCGACAGCAACCCGCCCAGCACGTGGTAGCGCCCCTTGAACGACCCGCCGCGCTCCATGGCCCACAGCGACCCCACCTCCTCGACCACGCACAGCAGGCGGTTGTCGCGCGTGGCGTCCGAGCAGATGGCGCAAGGATCGGAGGTGTCCAGCGACCCGCAGACCGAACAGGTCCGCACCTTGGCCTGGGCGTCGACCATCGCCGCCGTCAGCGGGGCCAGCAGGGTGTCACGTTTCTTGAGCAGGGCCAGGGCCGCGCGCCGCCCCGACCGCGGTCCCAGGCCCGGCAGCTTGGACAGCAGAGCGATCAGTCGCTCGATCTCGGGTCCTGCGGAGGCGGCCAAAGCCTAGAACTTCATGCCGGGCAGGCCGCCCATCATGCCGGCCATCGGGCCGGCGGCTTCCTGCAGCATCTGGTCGCGCTGGGCGTCCAGCTTGGACTTGGCGACGGCGTGGGCGGCGACGACCAGGTCGGCGATCACCTCGCCCTCGCCCGGCTCGACCAGGCTCTCGTCCAGCACCACCTTGACCAACTCGCCCGAGCCCTTGAGCGTGACGGTGACCATGCCGCCGCCGGCCGAGCCTTCGGCCGACAGTTCGAGGATCCGCGCCTGGGCGTCGGCCAGCTTCTGCTGCATGGCCTGGGCCTGCTTCATCAGGCCGCTGAGGTCTTTCATCTGCTTTGCTCCACTTTTTGTTTCCCCTCCCCCTTGATGGGGGAGGGGCAGGGGTGGGGGTGACAGCGTCGGCGGGCTTGAGCGAGGCCGAGCCGCATCCTGAAACGCCGTCACCCCCATCCCCGGCCCTTCCCCCATCGAGGGGAAGAGAGAATTCTAGCTCTCTTCCAATTCGTCCGGCTCGATCGGCGGCGCCTCGGGCGTCAGGATCTTGCGGACCTCGACGATCTCGGCGCCCGGAAAGGCGGTCAGCACCGAGGCGACGAAGGGGTCGGCTTTGATGGAATCAAGCTCCTCGCGGTCCTCGCGCTTCTGGCGCTCCAGCAGGCTCTCGGCCCCGCCGCCGCCCTCGGCCGCCACCAGCCAGGGCTGGCCGGTCCACTCCTTCAGCGCGCGGACCAGGCGGCCGGCCAGGTTGCCGGGGGCGCCGGGGGCCGGTTCGAAGGTGATCGCCCCGGGCCGGAAGCTGATCGGGCGGACATATTGCTCGACGTCCAGGCGCAGGCCGATGTCGCGCTTCTCGGCGATCAGCTTCACCACGTCCTCGAACGACGCGAGGGTCGGGGCGGCCTGGGCGGCCGGCGCGGCCATCACCCGGGCCTGGGCGTTGACGGCCCCGCCCTGGGCGCCGCCGCCGAATGAACCACCCCCACCGCCGCCGCCAGAACCGCCACCCCCAAGGCCACCAGGGGGCTGGCCGTCGCGCAGGGCCTTCAGCGCCTCCTCGGGACCGGGCAGGTCGGCCGCGTAGCACAGGCGGATGATGGCCATCTCGGCCGCGGCCATGGCGTCGGGCGCGCGGCGCACTTCCTCGTGGGCCTTCAGCAGCATCTGCCACAGGCGCGACAGGGTTCCGGCCGAGGTCTGGGCCCCGATCGCGGTCAGGCGCGCGGCCTGCTCCTTGGGCAGGGTCAGGGCGTCCGGCCCCAGGGCCTTGGCCACGGACGACGCATGGCAGTGCTCGAGCAGGTCCAGCATCACCACCGCCGGATCGGCGCCGAAGCCCCACAGGGCGCGGAAGCCGGTCAGCGAGTCGCCCGGCTTGCCGCTCATCACGTTCTCGAACAGGGCGATCGTCTGGCCGCGGTCGGCCAGGCCCAGCATGTCGCGGACCACGGCGGCGGTGACGGTCGAGCCGCGCTCGCCCTGGACGATGGCCTGGTCCAGCAACGACAGGCCGTCGCGGACCGAACCCTCGGCGGCCCGGGCGATCAGGGCCAGGCCGTCTTCCTCGACCTTGGCGCCTTCCTTGGCGGCGATCTTGGCGAAGTGCTTGACCAGCACGTCCGGCTCGACCCGGCGCAGGTCAAAGCGCTGGGTGCGCGACAGGATCGTCACCGGAACCTTGCGGATCTCGGTCGTCGCGAAAATGAACTTGGCGTGCGGCGGCGGCTCTTCCAGCGTCTTCAGCAGAGCGTTGAACGCCGCCGTCGACAGCATGTGCACTTCGTCGATGATGTAGACCTTGTAGCGCGCCTCGACCGGGGCGTAGCGCACCCCGTCCAGCAGCTCGCGCATCTCGTCGACCTTGGTGCGGGACGCGGCGTCCAGCTCCAGCACGTCCATGTGCCGGCCTTCGATGATCGAGCGGCAGTTGCGGCCCTCGACGGTCAGGTCGACCAACGGCTGGTGGACGGTGTCGGTCTCGTAGTTCAGGGCCCGGGCCAGCAGGCGGGCGGTCGTGGTCTTGCCGACGCCCCGGACGCCGGTCAGCATGAAGGCGTGGGCGATGCGGCCGGTGGAGAAGGCGTTGGCCAGGGTGCGGACCATGGCCTCCTGGCCGATCAGGTCCTCGAAGGTGCGCGGCCGGTACTTGCGGGCCAGCACGGTGTAGGCGGCGTCGGGGTCGCTGGGCGTTTCGGCGACAGGCGCGGCCTGAGGCACGGCGACGAGGGGCGCGGCGACGAGGGGCGCGGCGACGGGGGTCGCCGCCACGGGCGGCGTCGGCTCGGCCGGCGGCCCGCCGAAGATGTCGGCGGTGTTCTCGTCGCGCTCGGGCGCGTCTTCATCCCACGGCGGCGCGGAATCGGTCGTGAGGTCGTCGTGGTCGGCCATGGCGTGAGTGTAGTGCGCCGAAGGGCGCAGCAAAAGGCTCGGCCCGCGCTTGACGGCCCATTGACGTCAGATTGTGGGGAAAGGTGGAGACCGACAGCCGACCCGAAGGTTAACTCGTTGTGGCTGCTGCCTCTCGGCCCTGACCAGATTGGCGAGCGCTTCGCCCGTCGCCGATCTCCAAGGCCTATATCGCGGCTCCGCGTGACGGATGCAAGACACAAGCTCCAGACCGGTGACGACTCTTCGTCGCGGATGCTAAAGATTCCCGATGGCCCTTTCGATCATCACCAACATCTTCGCCGGCAATCCGCTCGACCGCGCCAGCGAGCGCCGGGGCGACGAGGCCTGGCTGGCCGAGAAGGCCGACGATCCGCACTCGCTGGCCGTGGCCGTCTGGAACGGCAAGGCCCTGGTCGAGGACGTCGTCGGAGACGACGGCAAGGTCAGCGGGACCCAGATCGCCTATCTGCGCGCCGACATGGCCAAGGACCTGGCCGCCACGCCCGAACGGCTGTTGTTCCTGGGCCTGTGGAAGGACATCGCGGTGTTCGCCGTCGACCTGGAGGGCGGGGCCGACCCGGCCGAGGGGCCCTTGCAGGGGCTGGGACGGTTCGAGGAGCTGCGCGGCATCGCCCTGACCCTGCCGCCGCCCGACGCCGGCATCCTGGCCACCGCCAAGTCGATGTTCGAATGGCGGCGCAAGCACAGGTGGTGCAGCAATTGCGGCCAGGAGACCCAGGTCAGCGACGGCGGTTGGAAGCGGCAGTGCGCCTCTTGCCAGGCCGAGCACTTCCCGCGCACCGATCCGGTGGCGATCATGCTGGCCCTGCACGACGGCAAGTGCCTGCTGGGCCGCCAGGCCGGCTGGCCGCCCGGCATGTATTCGGCCCTGGCCGGCTTCCTGGAGCCCGGCGAGACCATCGAGGAGGCCTGCGCCCGCGAGCTGATGGAGGAGGCGGGCCTGACCGCCACGGCCGTCCGCTACCATTCCAGCCAGCCCTGGCCGTGGCCCTCGTCGCTGATGATGGGGCTGATGGCCGATGTCGACAGCGACACCGCCGCTCCCGACCAGACCGAGCTGGAAGCGGTCAAGTGGTTCACCAAGGACGAGGCCAAGGCCCTGATCGCCGGCGAACTGGAAGGCTTCTTCGCCCCCCCGCCGCTGGCCATCGCCCACCAGTTGATCAAGGCCTGGGCGGAGTCCGAGGACTAAATCCTCCCCCTTTGGGGGCGGTGGCCCAGAGGGCCGGAGGGGGTTTCACCCGCCTCCTCTGCAAGACCCCCTCCGTCGCTCCGCGACACCTCCCCCAGAGGGGGAGGATCCGCTACCCGAACAGAACCACCAGCTCCCGCACCACCATCACCGACAGGGTGATGCTCGACAGCAGAAACGCCAGGAACCGCAGCGTCACTAGGTTGACGCTCACCTGCACCAGGCTGTGGACCACCCGCAGCGCCACATAGGCCCAGGCCAGGTGCATCGCCCAGCCGTCCGTATGGCCCGCCACCTGGATGGCCAGGGCGGCCGCGTAGAAGATCGTCGGCTGCTCCATCAGGTGGTTGTAGTTGTCGGCCGCCTGGCGGGCCGGTGCGGGCAGGCTGTTCAGGCTGCCTGGAAAGGCCGCGTCCTGCGGCTTGATCCCGGCCTTACTCATCGCCGGCAGCCGCTGAGCGTACATCCATAGCCAGATCAACAGCGACCAGGCCACCAGCGCCATCACCGGCGCGACCAGAGTGTTCATCGTCAGTCCCTCCCCGGCCCCTTTGTTGGGGCCTTGGCCGGGAGCTTAGTCGCGGAACGCCGTTTGGCGAAGCTTGCCCTGGCGTTAGCCCCTCTCCCCTTGCGGGAGAGGGTGGCCCGCGAAGCGGGTCGGGTGAGGGGTCGATAAACGCAAAAGCCGCCCCCGGCCCCTCGGCTGGGCGCAGCGTTCGACGTCTGAGAGACCCCTCATCCGTCAGCCTTCGGCCGACACCTTCTCCCGCAAGGGGAGAAGGAAGCTAGACGCGATCCCGGAACGGATCGGCCGGATAGACGCCCAGGATCTCGAACTTCTCGGAGAAGAACTTCAGCTCGTCGATGGCCAGGGCCAGGGGGCGGTCCTCGGGGCGGCCGTCGACCTCGGCGTAGAAGAAGGTCGCGGTGAAGGCCCCGCCCTCCATGTAGCTTTCCAGCTTGGTCATGTTGACGCCGTTGGTCGCGAACCCGCCCAGCGCCTTGAACAGGGCGGCCGGCAGGTTGCGGACCTTGAACACGAAGCTGGTCACGCAGCGATGGGTGAATGGCGGCGGCGCCGGATTGGCGTCAGCGGTCATCACCAAGAACCGCGTGGTGTTGTTGCGCTCGTCCTCGATGTCGCGGGCCAGGATGTCCAGGCCGTAGATCTCGGCGGCCAGGGCCGGGGCCACGGCGGCGCGGGTGGGATCGGGCTTCAGGGCCAGGGCCTTGGCCGCGCCCGCCGTGTCGCCGGCGCTCTCGTGGGCCAGGCTGAGCTTCTTCAGGCTGCGCCGGCATTGGCTGAGCGCGATCGGCATCGAGACGGCGGTCTTCACCTGGTCCAGCGTGACGCCCTTGTTGGCCATCAGCTGGAAGCGGATCGGCTTGAAGCGCTCGCCGATGATCTTTAGGCCCGAAGCGGGCAGGAGATGGTGGACGTCGGCCACGCGGCCGGCGATCGAGTTCTCGATCGGGATCATGCCCAGCTGGCAGGCGCCGGTCTTGATAGCCTCGAACGCCTCCTCGAAGGTGGCGCAGGGCACGGCCTCGTAGTCCGGAAAATAGGTGCTGCAGGCCTCGTGGCTGTTGGCGCCGGGTTCGCCCTGGAAGGCGATCTTCTTGAGGATGCTCATGCTGACTTTCCGGCGGCGCCAAGGGTGTTCAGATAGGCGCGCGCCGCTTCCAGGTCCGAGGGATTGTCGACGGAGATCGGGGCTTCGGCGGCCACGGCGGCGCGCAGGCACAGGCCCAGCTCCATGGCCCGCAGTTGCTCCAGCTTCTCGCGCTTCTCCAGCGGCGAGGGCGGGGCGGCGTTGAAGGCCTCCAGCGCGGCGCGGCGATAGCCGTAGATGCCGATGTGGCGCCAGATCGGCGCGTCGCCATAGAGGGTGGAGCGGGTGAAATACAGCGCCCGGCCCGACAGGCCGTCCGGCTCCATGGCCAGCACGGCCTTGACCACGTCGGGATTGGAGCGGTCGGCGGGCGAGGCCTCCGGCGCGACCACCGTGGCGATGTCGCAGCCGGGATGGGCGCTCAGCAGATCGGCGCAGGCGCTCAGCACCGAGGGCTGCACGAACGGCATGTCGCCCTGCAGGTTGATGACTGCGTCATGACGTCGCTCCGGATCCAGCACCTCCAGCGCCGCCAGGATGCGGTCCGAGCCCGAGGGCAGGTTGGGATCGGTCAGCACGGCCTGGCCGCCCGCCTTCTTGACCGCGTGGACGATCGCGATATCGCCCGCCGCCACCGCCACCGGGCCGATTCCCGCCGCCTGGGCTTGGCGCAGCACCCGCACGATCATCGACACGCCGCCGATGTCGGCCAGCGGCTTGTCGGGGAGGCGGGTGGCCGCCATGCGGGCCGGAATGACGACGATGGGGTTCATGATCGGCCGTTGCGGGTCAAAACCGTTGCTGCCCGGTTGCGCCCCGGGCGGTAGCGTGTAAGAGACGCGAGCGCAACATGGAGCGCGCGGGGGAACCCTCCGGGCGCGGATTCCGGGCCTGTCGTCAGACGGCCCCCAAGAGGCTGGTAAGGCTTTAGATGAGCGACCTGACGTTCAACAAGATCGCTGGCGGCGTGCTGCTGACCGGCCTGGTCATTTTCGGTCTGCGGGAAGCGTCGGACATCGTTTTCGCCAAGCACGAGCTTGAGAAGCCGGGCTACGAGATCGCCGTCGTCGAAGAAGAAGGCGCCGGCGGCGCTGCCGCGGCCGAGGTCGCGCCCGACTGGGGCAGCGTCCTGCTGGTCCCGGCCAACATCGAAGCCGGCAAGGCCGTGACCGCCAAGTGCGTCTCGTGCCACAGCTTCGAGCAGGGCGGCCCCAACGGCACCGGCCCCGACCTGTGGGACGCCCTGGGCCGCAAGCCCGGCTCGCACGGCGGCTTCGCCTATTCGTCGGCCATGACCGAGTTCGGCGGCAAGAACCCCGTGTGGGACTACGACCACATGGACCAGTTCCTGAAGGCCCCGGGCAAGTACATCTCCGGCACCAAGATGACCTTCGTCGGCCTGAAGAAGCAGGAAGACCGCGTCGCGGTGATCGCCTATCTGCACAGCCTGGGCTCCAAGCTGCCGGTTCCGGCCCCGAAGCCGGCCGCCGCCGCCGCCGCTCCAGCCGCCGAGGGCGCCGCCCCGGCCGCTGGCGAAGCGCCGGCCGCCGGCACGGCCGCCTCGGGCGGGGAAACCGCGCCGCCGCCGGCCACGGCGCCGGCCGCCGCGCCCGCCAACTAGGGTCGGCGTTCGACACCAGGATCCAAGGGCCGCGCAGCTTGCTTCGCGGCCCTTTTTCTTGCCGCCTTTCCAGGCGCCCCAGACCCGGTGGAACCGCCTACAGCAAAGCTGGCTTGCGGCCTTTTCCCATTCCGTGAGTAGGGTATCGAACGCTACCGCTGCATCGGAACCGTTCGACCATGACGACTCGCCTGCTGGCCGGCTCTCTCGCCGCCGTGCTGATCGCCGCGCCCGTCTCCGCGCTTCCTGGCCTGGCCTTCGCCGCCAAGGCGCCGACCGTGGCCTTGAAGTCGCTGGCCGACCTGCCGACCCCGCCCTACCCCTATGACGAGAAGGCCGACGCCGAGGCCGACGTCGCCGCCGCCCTCAAGCGCGCCAAAAAGGCCAAGAAGCTGACCCTGATCGACTTCGGCGGCAACTGGTGCGGCGACTGCCGGGTCTTCGCCGGCGTGATCGAGCAGCCCGACGTCAAGCGCTGGGTCGACAAGCACTACGAGGTCGTCAACGTGAACGTCGGCCGCTACGACCAGAACATGCAGATCCCGGCCCGCTACGGGGTCGACAAGCTGAAGGGCGTGCCCAGCTTCCTGGTGGTCGACGCCAACGGCAAGCTGGTCAATCCCGGCGCCTTCTTCGCCCTGACCGACGCCCGCCACATGACCCCCCAGTCGATCGTCGACTGGCTGGCCCAGTGGCCGAAGTGATCCGCTGAAACTGTCATCCCGGACGAGCGCGCAGCGCGAAGATCCGGGACCGACGCGTGAACTCAGCGCTTCCGGCGGTCCCGGATAACGGCTTCGCCGTTTCCGGGATGACAGCCATTTTTAGGCGGATAGGTCTATCGAAGAGGAGAAGGACCCTACGGCCTTCTCCACCCCGTCACCGGCCCGCCGCCCGCCGCCTCGATCCGGGCGATCGCCCGCGCCAGGGGCTCGACCGCGACAGCCATGTGGTGGGCGTTGGCGTGCAGCATGGTCTCGGCGTCCAGCAGGATCGCCACGTGGCCCTTCCAGAACACCAGGTCGCCGCGCCGGCGCTCGGCCTCGGCGATGGGGGCGAAGAAGGCCAGCTGCATGTCGGTGTCGCGTGGAACCGCCTTGCCGCAGGCCGCCAGGGCCTGCTGCAGCAGGCCCGAGCAATCCAGGCCCAGAGACTCTCGCCCGCCCCATTGATAGGGCGCGCCCAGATAGCCCTCGGCCACCGCGACATAATCGGTCAGGGCGACGCCGACGGGGGTGAGGTGGGCGGCGACGAACCAGCCCGTGCCCTCGCCCTTGGCGAACCGGCCCTCGGTCGCCTCGATGGCGGTCAGGGCGTTCAGCGAATACAGGCCCACGGGGCGCGACTTGATGTCGGGCTCGGCGAAGGCGTAGGTGCGCGGGACCGCGACCTGGTGCGTGGCCGGTTCGCCCGGCGCGGCCAGATCGTCCTGGGCCACGAAGCCGACATAGCCGTCGCGCCCCGCCTGGCCCCAGGCGAAGCCGTCCTTGACGTCCAGCACCCGGAACAGCTCGCCGAACAGCAGCTGGTCCCACTGCTCGGCCATCGGATGGGCGGCCTTGCGCAGGGCGGCGGTGGGGACGGCGACCTGGCGCAAGGTCGGGGCTTCATAGCGCTCGGCGGCGACCAGGCCCTGAAGGTCCAGGTCGGCCAGGTCCGGACGCGCCAGGGTCAGGCGCGGGTCGTACGGGCGCGGATCGCTCATGCCGGGACCTTCGGGAAACGCGACTTCAGCATGCCGTACAGGCCCCGGATCACCTGAGCCTCGCCGCCGGACGAGAAGCCCGGCCGGGCCTTGGGGTTCCAGGCGAAGATGTCGAAATGCACCCACGACCCGGTCGTGGGGGCGAAGCGCTGCAGGAACAGGGCCGCGGTCATCGAGCCGGCCTGGGCCCAGGCGTCGGGGTCGTTCTTGAGGTCGGCGATGTCGCTCTCGACCGCCTCGCGATATCCATCCCACAAGGGCATGCGCCAAACCGGGTCGGAAGCCTCGCGCGCGCCCTCCTCGATCTCGAGGGCCAGGTCGTCGTCGGGGGTGTAGAAGGGGATGAGCTGCGGCCCCAGGGCCACGCGAGCCGCGCCGGTCAGGGTGGCCAGGTCGATGGTCAGCACCGGCTCCAGCTCGGCCGCCCGGGTCAGGGCGTCGGCCAGGATCAGCCGGCCCTCCGCGTCGGTGTTGCCGACCTCGACGCTCAAGCCCGCGCGGGTGGCCAGCACGTCGCCGGGCCGCATGGCGTCGCCGCTGATGGCGTTCTCGACCACCGGCACCAGCACGGACAGCGCCACGGGCAATCCGGCGGCCATGACCATCCGTCCCAGGGCCAGGGCGTGGGCGGCGCCGCCCATGTCCTTCTTCATCAGCCGCATGCCGCCGGACGGCTTGATGTCCAGGCCGCCGGTGTCGAAGACCACGCCCTTGCCGATGAGCGCCACGCGCGGATGCGAGGGATCGCCCCAGGTCAGCTCCAGCATGCGCGGCGCGCGCGCCGGGACGGCGGCCCGGCCCACGGCGTGGACGGCGGGATAGTTGGCCTCCAGCAGGTCGTCGCCGGTGACCACGTCCACGGTCGCGCCGTAGCGCTCGGCGATCTCGCGGGCGATGGTCTCGATCTGCAGCGGGCCCATGTCGTTGGCCGGGGTGTTGACCATGTCGCGGGCCAGGGCGCAGGCGTGGGCGACCGCATGGACCTCGTCCAGGTCGACGCCCTCGTCCGCGACCAGTCGTCGCGGGCCCTCGTCCTTCTTCGGGCGATAGCGGTCGAACCTGTAGCTCCCCAGCGCGAAGGCCAGGGCGATCTGGCCGGCGTCGAAGCCTTCGGGAATCGCCGCCAGGCGGTAGTCGCCGGCCGGCAGGCTGCCCGGCAGGGCTCGGAACAGCATGGCCTCCGCCTTCCCCCGGCTTCCCAGCCCCAGCAGCACGCGGTCCACAACCCCTTGCGGCGTCGGAAGAACCAGCACCTGGCCGGCCTTGGCCTTGAAGTCCTCCAGGGCCACGAACCCCTTCACGAAACTGGGGCGCGCCTCGACGAAGGCGGCCAGCTCGGACTCGTACAGGCAGTGGATGGGCGTCGGCGCCCCGTCCTCCGGGGAGCGGGACGAGGAGGCGATGATCGGTTCCGACATGGACGCGCCCTGAAGGGGTGAAAATTATGCTTAACGATTCCTTGAGGGCCCCGCGCGAGGATGCGGGACCGTCGGGAGATCCTTCTTCATGTGTCGCAAGCGCGCGCTGCTCGCAACCGTTCTCGCCCCTGTTCTCATCACGGGCCTGCTGATGGCCGGCGCGGCGAACGCCGCCGACAAGCCGGCCAAGGCCGCGCCGCCCGCCGCCGCGCCCGAGCCGCCGCGCAAGGCCTCGCCGGCCGAACGGGCCGAGATGCGCCGCGCCGATCCCCTGACGCGCATGGCCTTCTGGTCGACCGAGGCCGAGCGCGACGGTCGCGACGTCGAGGCGGGCGTGGGCCTGGCCCAGGCCCTGCGCGCCCTGGGCCGCTATGACGAGGCCGCCGACGCGGCGGCCCGCCTGCTGATCGTTCTTCCCGACAACTACGACGCCCTGATGGAATCGGCGCGGGCCAACGTGGCGCGCGGCCAGGGCTTCTACGCCATCGAGCCGGGCCGCAAGGCCGCCGCGCAACAGCCGCGCGACTGGCGGCCCCTGTCGCTGCTGGGCGTGGCCTACGAGCAGGCCAAGCGCGACGACGAGGCCCTGGTCGCCCACCGCCAGGCCGTGGCCCTGGCCCCCGGCGAGGCCGTTCCCCTGGCCAATCTCGCCATGCACCTGGCCTCGAGCGGCGATCTGAGGGGCGCCGAAGCCACCCTGCGCCAGGCCGCCGCCCTGCCCACCGCCACGATCCAGGTGCGCCAGAACCTGGCCCTGGTCATCGGCCTTCAGGGCCGCATCGACGAAGCCGAGAAACTGGCCCGCCAGGACCTGCCGCCGGAGTCGGTCGATAACAACCTGGCCTGGCTGCGCGCCGCCATCGGCCAGGAAAGCCCGACGCGGTCGTGGACCGCGGTGAAGGCGGGCGGGTAGGACCGGCCGGAAAGCGGACGGATCGAAGGGCAGCTCAGGGTGGTTTGCGCCCCTCGGAACCCCTCTCTCTTAGAGAGAGGGAGGGGCCCGCCGCGAAGCGGTGGGAGGGTGAGAGGTTTCACCGCCAACCGGAAAGTCCCACCCGTTCAACTCGCTTTCGAGACTTCAGAACAAGCGCGTCACGGTCGCCGTCGTGGATCGAGCAGCGCCTTTAGATGAGCGGAACGACCGCGCTCCGTTCTGAGAGCGTGTAACCTCTCACCCTCCCATGGCTTCGCCATGGGTCCCTCCCTCTCTCAAAGAGAGAGGGTTTTGGTGCGCGATCCGGCGTCCAACTTGCGTCGTAAGCCGCCCTCGACTGTTCCGCCGCCCCCCTGCCCCTACCGGTGCTTCATCACGTCCTGGATCTTGATGATCGCCGGACCCATGATCACGACGAACAGCACCGGCAGGAAGAACAGGATCATCGGCACGGTCAGCTTGGCCGGCAGGGCGGCGGCCTTTTTCTCGGCGGCCGAGAGCCGCAGGTCGCGGTTTTCCTTGGCCATCACCCGCAGGGCCGCGCCCAGGGGGGTGCCGTAGCGCTCGGCCTGGATCATGGCGGTGACCACCGAGCGGATGCCGGGATGGTTGGTCCGCTTGGCCAGGCCCTCATAGGCCAGGCGGCGCTCGGGCAGGTAGCTGAGCTCGGCGGTCAGCAGGCCCAGCTCCTCGGCCAGTTCGATCGAAGCCCCGCCGACCTCGCCGCCGACCTTGGCGATGGCCGCCTCGATCGACATGCCGCTTTCGACGCAGATCAGCATCAGGTCCAGGGCGTCGGGGAAGGCGGCGACGATCGACTCGCGGCGCTTCTGGGCGATGTTGGAGATGTAGAGGTTGGGCGCGTAGTAGCCCGCCGCCAGGGCGAAGACGCAGGCGGCGATCTTCTGCATCGGCAGCAGGCCGAAGTCGTTGACCACATAGAGATAGAACGCCGCCACCACCGCGAACACGAACGGCATCAGGAAGCGGAAGAAGTAGAAGGTCGAGACCGGCTTGGGACCCCGGAAGCCGGCCTGGGCCAGCTTGTCGACGACCTTGGGATCTTCCAGCAGCTTGGACAGCTGCAGACGGTCGACGACGTTTTTGTACATCCCCTCGTCGGCGTGGCGCAGGCTGCCCCCGCCGCCCTTCTGGGACATGGCCTCGCGCGAGCGGCGGCGCAGCTCCTCGCGGCGGTTGGCCACCGACTTCAGCCGGCCCTCCAGGCCGTCGCTGCTGAACATCGGCGCGGCCAGGGTGATGATGGTGGCGAACACCACGATGGCGATGAACGCGCTGAACAGCGTCTGGGGGTTGGTGAGCATCTCGATCATGGTCGCCTCCCCTAGAACTTGAAGTTGATCATCTTGCGCATCACGAAGATGCCGCAGGACATCCAGAAGCCGGCGATCATCAGCATGAAGTGGCCGCGCTGGTCGCTGAACATCGGGGCCATGTAGGTGGGCGCGGTGAGCGAGATCAGCACGATGACGCCGGGCGGCAGGGCGCCGATGATGAAGGCCGAGGCCACGGCTTCGGCCGACAGGGCCTTGATCTTCTCGGCCATCAGCTTGCGGGCCCGCAGCACCGTGGACAGGTTGCCCAGCGCCTCGGCCAGGTTGCCGCCGGTCTTGGACTGGATGGTCAGGACGATGGTGAAGAAGCGCAGCTCGTTGGTGGGCATGCGCTCGTACATCCGCTCCAGCGCCTGCTCGACCGACATGCCCATGCCGGTGTTCTCGGTCAGCATGCGGAACTCGCCAGCCAGGGGCTCGGTGCATTCCTTGCCGATGATCTTCAGGCAGTCATGGACCGGCAGACCCGACTTGATGCCGCGCACGATGATGTCGATGGCGTCGGAGAAGGCCTCGGTGAACTTCTTGGTGCGGGCCTTGGCCATCATGCCGACCACCCAGCGCGGCAGGCCCAGACCGGCGGCGAAGGCCGCGCCCAGGGCGATGATCGGCATCTGGCGCAGCAGCAGCAGCGTCGCGCCGGCCAGCAGGCCGACGACCCCGCTGATGATCCAGAACATCTGGACGTTGTCGCCCAGGCCGGCGGCCCGCAGGCGGGCGGCGATGGTCAGCGACGCCTTCTTCTTCTGCTGATCCTGTTCCTTGAGGGTCTTGAGGATCTGCTTGCGGCGGGCGTCGGGGGTGTTGGCGACGGCCTTGGCGCGGGCGGCGCCGGTCTGGCGCTCGGCGCCGGTGATCAGCTGGGCGCGCTTGACGGTCTTGGCCGCGCCGTTGTCGCCGCCGCCGGTCAGGACGAAGCCCAGCCCCGCGAGGGTGATGAAACCGAGCACGCCGGCGAGGACGAACAGCATCGTCTACTCCGCCGCGTCGAGGGCTTCGGCCAGCTCGCGCTCCAGGCCGTAATAGCGGGCGCGGTCCCAGAACCGGGGACGGCCGATGCCGGTCGAGCGGTGCTTGCCCACCACGTTGCCGTCGGCGTCCTCGCCGCTGATCTCGTAGACGAACAGGTCCTGGGTGACGATCACGTCGCCTTCCAGCCCGACGACCTCGGTGATGTGGGTGATGCGGCGCGAGCCGTCGCGCAGGCGGGCGGCCTGGACGATGACGTCGACCGAGCCGACAATCATCTCCTTGATGGTCTTGGAGGGCAGGCCGTAGCCGCCCATGGTGATCATGCTCTCGATCCGGCTGATCGCCTCGCGCGGACTGTTGGCGTGCAGCGTGCCCATCGAGCCGTCGTGGCCGGTGTTCATGGCCTGCAGCAGGTCGAACGCCTCCGGGCCCCGGACTTCACCGACGATGATGCGCTCAGGGCGCATCCGCAGGCAGTTCTTGACCAGGTCGCGCATGGTCACCGCGCCCTGGCCTTCCAGGTTGGGCGGGCGGGTTTCCAGACGCACCACGTGCGGCTGCTGCAGCTGCAGTTCGGCCGCGTCCTCGCAGGTCACCACCCGCTCGGTCGGATCGATGAAGGCGGTCATGGTGTTGAGCAGGGTGGTCTTGCCCGAGCCCGTACCGCCGGAGATGACGATGTTGCAGCGGCAGGCGCCGATGACGCCCAGGACCCGCGCCCCTTCGGGACTGATCGACTTGTAGTCGACCAGGTTCTTCATCGTCAGCTTGTCCTTCTTGAACTTCCGGATGGTCAGGGTGGGACCATCCAGCGCAAGCGGGGGCGCGATGACGTTGACGCGGCTACCGTCGGGCAGGCGGGCGTCGCAGATCGGGCTGGATTCATCGACCCGGCGGCCGACCTGGCTGACGATCCGCTGGCAGATGTTCATCAGCTGCAGGTTGTCGCGGAAGCGCACATTGGTCAGCTGGACCTTGCCGCCGACCTCGATGAACACCCGGTGCGCGCCATTGACCATGATGTCGGCGATGTCGTCGCGGGCCAGCAGGGGCTCCAGCGGGCCGTAGCCGAGAACGTCGTTGATGATGTCCTGGACCAGGTGCTCCTGCTCGGACACCGACATCGAGACGTTCTTGATCGCCACCAGCTCGGCGACGATGTCGCGGATCTCCTCGGCCGCCGCCTTCAGGTCCAGCTGGGCCAGCTGGGACAGGTCGATGGTGTTGAGCAGGGCGTTGAAGATCGTGGTCTTGGTGGCGTGGTAGTAGTCGCTCTGCTCGCGGACCACGTTGGCGGTCGGCGGCGCGCCTTGCGCCGCTCGAAGCTGCTCCAGGCCGTTGGTGGCCCTGGGACCCACGGGCTTGGCGGGCGTCGCGGACTTGGCCGGCGCGGCGGCGAGTATTTCCGATTCGTTGGCCGCCGGATCGACGCGCTGCGGGCGCGTGGCGATGGCCGGCCCGTCGTTGGAGACGGGCGGCGGCGCCTGTTCGGTCCGCACGGCGGCCTGATCGCGCTTGCCGAACATGGCCTACTTCTTCTTGAACAGGCTGGAGAAGACCGACGCCTTCTGCGGCGCCGGCGGTTCGCGGCGGCTGATCAGCCGCGCCAGGTGATCGATGCCCTCGGCCGCCTTCGACTTGGGCGCCACCTCGGCGACCATCTGGCCGTTGTTGGCGGCCTGTCCGAAGGGCTTGGGGTCGAAGGGCAGAACCAGGGACGGCGTCAGGCCCAGGGCCTCGCCGAAGTCCTTGACTGGGATCTCGGGACGGCCGGGCACCCCCACCTGGTTCAGCACCAGGCGCGGCGGCGCGTCGTTCGGCCGGGCCTGGCGGACCAGGTCGACGATGTTTTTGGCGTTGCGCAGGGACGCGAGGTCCGGCGTGGCCACCACGACCAGGTCGTCGCTGCCGATCAGCACCTGGCGGGTCCAGGCGCTCCAGCTGTGGGGCAGGTCCAGCACCACGAACGGCGCGGCGCCGCGGATCTTCTGGGTGACTTCCTCAAAGGCGTCGGCCGGGATCTCGTAGTCCTGGTCCAAGGTGCCGGGCGCGGCGAACAGCGACAGGCGGTCGCCGCAGCGGACCATCATGCGGTCCATCAGCACCGGGTCCAGGCGATCGGGCTGGCTCAGCGCGTCGAGCACGCCCTGCAGCGGGTCCTGGTTGAAGTCGAGGCCGGCGGTGCCGAACGGCAGGTCCAGATCGACCATCACCGTGGCGGCCTGCACGCGCTCGGCCATCGACCAGGCGAAGTTGTGGGCCAGGGTCGAGGATCCGACGCCGCCCTTGGCGCCGACGAAGGCGATCTGCCGGCCGACGAACGGCGCGGAGGGGTCGGCATAGAGGCCCGAGACCGCGCGGATGATCTGCAGCGGACCCTGGGGCTGGGTGATGTATTCGCTGACCCCGCGTCGCATCAGTTCGCGATAGAGGGCGATGTCGTTGGTCTGGCCGATGACCACGACCTTGGTGCCCGGGTCGCAGACCTGGGCCAGGCCGTCCAGCAGGGCCAGCATGCGCGGCGCGGCGTCCAGGCTTTCCACCAGCACCAGCGAGGGCGTGGACTGGTTCTGGTAGTAGTCGACCGCGGCTTCCAGGCCGCCGGGCCGGGCCGTGGTCGAGGCGCGCAGCATGCGGCGGTCGGCCGAGGCGGCCTCGACCAGGGCCACGGTCTCGGGCCGGGAGCAGAAGGCGTGGATGGTGATGCGCGGCACGGCCGCCTCGCCCATGTCGGCGTCGGCGGCGGCGATGACCTCCTGCACCAGGGCTTGGGTCGCGCCGACCGGATAGGCGGCGGGCGCGACCGGAGCGGCGGCGTCGATCGGCACGGCCTGGGTCGCGAGCGGGGGCGCGGCCTCCAGGACGCTCGCGGCGGCGGGCGACGGCGACGGCTTGGGCGTGTAGGGCGCGGCCGGCGGGGGCAGGTCGGCGAACGGCGCGGCGGCGGCGTCGCGGGGGCGCACGGGCGGGAAGTCGGCGAACGGGTCGTCGGCGCTGGAGCGAGCCGCCGCTGGCGCGGCGCGCCAGGGATCGGCGCCCGGCGCCGCGAAATCGTCGTCGGCCTCGAAGCCCAGGTCGAAGGGGTCGTGATCGTCGCGCGTGGCCATCAGTTGACAGCCTTCGAAACGACGCCGTTGGACTGCTCGTCCTTGGCCGAGGAGGTGACCTCGCCCTTGCGGTACTTGTCGAGCACGGTCGCCCGGCGCCCGGAATCGATCGGGGTCGTGGGACGCGGGCTCAGCAGGTCTTCGGGGTTGGCCACCTGGGCGGCCATGTTGGCGGTCACCGCGCAGCCGAAGTTCTCGTAGGCGGTGTTGTCGCGCGTGCTGGTGATGTTCTCCCAGCCGCCGCATCGCGGGACCTGGGCGACGTAGCGCAGGAAGCCCACCTTCAGCGGCGCGCCCGGCGCGCCCCCGGCGTCATAGCCCATCACGCGAACCTTGCCGGCCGGCGCGCCCATGGCGACCAGCCTTTGCCGGGCGGCCACGGCCATGCGGCCGGCGACTTCGCCCGTGGCCCCGCCGGTGGGGGCGCTGACCACGATCTCGCGCGCCTCGGTCGCCAGCCAGCGGCCCAGCAGATCGTCCAGGGCCTGGCCCTGATTGGCCGACAGCCCCTCGGCGTGTAGGGCCAGCAGAACCTCGTCGGGCTGGGCGTCGACGTGGACGCGGTCGTTCCATTGGGCGGTCTCGGTGCGCGGGGCCACGGCCGTTTCCGGACCGGCGCCCGACGCGGCGCAGGCGGCCAGCGAGGCCAGGACCAGGCCGGCGGCCGCCAGTTTCGAGATCATCTGGAAAGAAGGGTTGGGTCGCGTCATGTCCGCGTTCTCACTCGATCACATAGCCGACGGGGCCCTGATAGGCGCGCCCGCTGTTCGCGCCGACCGGCGCCTTGACCACCTTGTTCAGCCGGCCCAGCAGGACCGTGCTCATGTCGCTGGCCGTCTGCAGACCGTCGGCCGGGGTCTGCAGGTTCTGCGGCTTGGTCGGATCGACGATGTAGGGGGTGATGATCACCACCAGCTCGGTCTCGCCGTTCAGATAGTCGCGCGAGCGGAACAGCCCGCCCAGGATCGGCAGGTTGGTCATGCCCGGCAGGGAATCGATGTTCTGCTTGGTCTGCTGCTGCAGCAGGCCGGCGATCATCAGCGACCCGCCCGAGGGCAGCTCGACCGTCGTCTCGGCCCGGCGGACGGTCAGGCCCGGCACGCTGAGATTGGTGCCGCCGTCGCTGCTGGCCAGGGTGAAGGCCCCCAGGCTGGTCAGTTCGGACACTTCGGTCGACAGCTTCAGCGAGATGCGGCCGCCCGACATCACGACCGGGGTGTAGCCGAGGCCGACGCCGTAGGGCTTGAACTCCAGCGAGACGCGGCCCAAGGCGTCCTGCGAGACCGGGATCGGGAACTCGCCGCCGACCAGGAACTTGCCCGCCTCGCCCGACACCACGGTCAGGTTGGGCTCGGCCAGGGTGCGCAGCAGACCCACCCGCTCGAAGGCCTGGATCATGGCGTTGGCCGAGTTGAGGCTGTCGCTGCCGATGCGGTCGACGCCCACGCAGTTGGCCATGTTCGAGCCGCTGATCACGGTGCTGCTGGTGCAACCCGCCGGCGGCGCGGCGATCGGCTGCTTGGTGGTGTCCAGCTTGTAGCCGCCGGTCACGCCGCCCAGCAGGGCGCCGTTGACGCCGAAGGTCGGGCTCATGCCGAACGCGTACTGGGCGCCGCCCAACTGGCCGAGTACCGCGCTGGTGTTGAAACCCAGCTGCTTGATGATGTTGCGCTGGACCTCGACGATGCGGACCTTGAGCATCACCTGGTCCTTGCCGGCGATGGTCAGCATGTTGAGCACGTTTTCGGGCTTGTCGACGAAGCGGGTGGCGATCTGCGAGGCCATGCCCGCGTCGCCGGTATTGGCCACCTGACCCGTCAAGATCACGCTGTCGCGGATCGACTGCACCTGGATGCTGGCGTTGGGCAGCACGCGGCGCAGGGTTTCCTCCAGCGCGGTGGAATCCTGCTCGACCCGAATGGCCAGGCTGAGGATCTTGCGGCCGGAGGCGTCGAAGAACACGGCGTCGGTCGCGCCCAGGGCCATGCCCAGCACATAGACCCGACGCGGTCCGCGCAGCACCGTGTCGGCCACGGCCGGGTTGGTCACCAGCATGTCGCGCACGTCCACGGGCAGTTCGATGATCGCCGACTTGCCGCGCGACAGGTTGAGGCTCTGGGCGCCCGAGGCGGTGAGTTCGACGCGCAGCACCTGCTCGGGCGGCGCCATGGTCGGCGCGGCGACCGGGCGCGAGGCGACGCGGGCGGGCGTGCGGTAGACATGGGTGCCGGCCGCCGGACCGTCGGCCAGGACGGCGGTCGACGGCGTCAGCACCATCATGGCCGCGATGAACGCGGGAGAGAGCCGGCGGATCATGGGCGAACCGAGATGCTGGAGGTCTGGCCGCCGCGATTGATGCGGACGACGGCGGAATCTTGCGAGGGCGCGGCCAGGCCCGACGGCCCGCCCAGGTCGGTATAGGCGCGCAGGGTCAGGGTCACGGGGCCGCCGGCCTTGGCGCGGGCCAGGGCTTCGGCCTCGATCGGGCCGACCTCGAGGGTGGCGGTCGAGGCGACGATGGTCTTGGCGTCCTTCTCGGCCGTCGTGCTCTGGTCCAGGGCCACCACGCGGACGTTCTGGATGATGGTCTCGGCGATCGTGTGCTTGACCGAACCGCCATCGCCCTCGCCGACGCTTTCGGCCTCGCGGGTCTGGATGACGTCGACGCGGTCGCCGGGCAGGATGAAGCCGCCGACGGCGGTCTCGGAGGTGACCGGCACGGCCATGGCGCGTTTGCCGGGGCTCAGGACCACGGACAGGTAGCCGCCTTCGCCGCCGCGGACGATCTTGCGGGCGGTGATCGGTTCGCCAGCCAGGATCGGGTCGCGCACGATCGCGCCCTCGACGGCCTTTTCGGGCGTGACGCCGCCGATCATGCCCTCGGCCGCGTCGCCCACCGCCTTGGCGGCCTTGGCCGAAGCCTTGGCCGGAACGGGATCGGCCGCGCCGTTGGTGATGAAGGCGGCGTTGACGGTGTCGGACGGCCAGGGCTGCCAGGTCACGTCGCCGGCGGCCAGACGGTCGCCGATGGCCAGGTCGCGCTTGGCGACCAGGACCTGGGTCATGGGCCTGGTGGACGTCGCGGTCTGAACGACCGGCGCGGGCGCCGGCTTGCCGCCCATCGCCTTCTGCATGACCACGGCCAGGCCGATGGCCGCGACGGCGGCGACCAGAACGATCATGACGCGAAGAGGATTCATGCGGTCAGGCTCTAACGACGGGAATACAGGTCGGAGCGAGCCGCCTTCAGGCGATCACGCGCAAATCGTCGAACGGCCCTTCTGGCCGCCTCGCACACTCGCGCGGCCATGGTTAACAGCGGCTAAAGGCAGCGTTCCGAAAGGCGGAGACGCCGCCGCGACAGGCTGACGCGGGTTCTTTTCAGGCGCCGATCGCCAGCGCCAGGGCGCCTTGCGGAAAGGTCGCCAGGGCGCCGACCGCAATGGCCACGCCGTAAGGAATGTCGCCGTCCTTGGCGCCCAGCTTGCGGACCCAGGGAGGGCTGCCCGCCAGGATCGGCTCGAACCAGCCCGAGCGGAGGCCCAGAATGCCCAGGGTCAGGGCGCCGCCGGCCATGCCGGTGGTCAGCATGAACGGCAGGGCCGCGGGCCAGCCCAGCCACAGGACCGAGGCCGCGAACAGCTTGGCGTCGCCGCCGCCGATCCAGCCGGCCGCGAACATGCCCATGCCGGCCAGCAGGGCCAGCAGGCCGGCCAGCAGGCAGACGCCCAGGGTCGCCAGCGAGGCGCCGCTGACCAGGGCCACGGGCGCGAACGCCACGATCAGGGCCAGGGAGATCCAGTTGGGAATGGTGTAGCTGGTGACATCCTTCAGCGCGGCGAACACGACCAGCGCGGGGAAGATGAACAGCAGGGCGAACTGAAAGGTCTGCATGGCGGCCTGGCCTGGTTGATCGGTCCCATCCTGGGCCAATCGCGTGAAGCAATCGTTGAAGCGTGTCGCCGCCCGGGTCTCCAACCGCAGGACGCCGGGCCGCGAGGCTCAAGACACAAAAAAGGCCCCGGTGTTTCCACCGGGGCCCTCTTTTCGGGACGGCTAGGCTTAGTTGCCGGCGGCGTTGGCCGCTTCGACCCGCGCGTTGGCGTTGGTGAAGGTGGTGCGCAGGCTACCGCCGAGGGTGGTGACGATGGTGGCGATGACGACGGCGATCAGGGCGACGATCAGGCCATACTCGATGGCGGTCGCGCCGGATTCATCTTTCAGGAAGCGAGTGACAAACTTCGACATGGTGGATCTCCTGGTCAGTAAGTGGATCTGGGCTCTCAAGCCGTGTCGACTTGCTCACCCCCGAAAACACGATCAATTTCGCCTACCTCGCTTAATGGGCAGTAAACAGCCGATGGTTTCCTGAAGTTTTTCATTGGTTTATTTTGATTTACCATTACCAGCGCTTAACTGTACCATTAGGAATAGGGTCGAAATCCCTTACTTGTCAGCGTTTTCTCAAATGTCGGAAAGAATACATAGGCGTCATGCTTAGTTCTTTATTGACCATTCCGAGGCATTCTCGGCGCGTACAAAGCTTGGGAAGACATCTTCATGCGCCGCCTGACTCTCGCGCTCTGCGCCGGCCTGAGCCTCTCGATCGCCACGGTCGCCGTCGCCGATAGCCCTTCCACGCCGTTGTCGGTGGGCGCCGGCGCCGCCGCGCGCCTGACGCTGGCCGCCCCCGTGCGCGACATCGTGGTGGGCGACCCGTCGGTGGCCGATGTCAGCCTGGTCAACGAGCGCACCCTGGTGATCATGGGCAAGAAGGCCGGGGCGACCACCGTCATGGCCTTCGACGCGCGCGGACGAGCCCTGGCCGATCGCGACGTCGTGGTCTCCGACGTGCCGGCCCAGGCCGTCGTCGTCTATCGCGGCGCCAAGGCGTCCACCTATGCCTGCGGCGATCGCTGCTCCCTGCTGAGCTCGACCGCGGCGCCCGCGGCCGCGCCGACCGCCCCGTAACGCTCCTCCACGGCCGCATCGCGCCGACCTAAACACCTGATTAGGGACGCATGGCCTAGATTGCGCCGCCTGCCCTACCCAGAAGGCGCTGACGCGGACGCCGCCATGGCCGATCGAGCCCGACACCATCGCCAGCTTTTGGCCCGCCTGGGCCTGCTGCGCCGCTTCACTCGCGCCGACGACGGCGCGGCGGCGGTCGAGTTCGCCTTCGTGGCCATCCCGTTCCTGATGCTGGTGTTCGGCATCATCGAGCTGGGCCTGACCTTCCTGGTCTCCATGAGCCTGGAGAACGCGCTGATGACCGCCGATCGCCGGATCCGCACCGGCGAGCTCAAGGCCGCGACGCGCGACCAGTTCATGTCGGTGGTCTGCGGTGAAATGACCTGGCTGGGCGCGTCCTGCGCCTCCTCGCTCACCCTGGACGTCCGCCAGTTGCCGTCTTTCGCCGACGCCGACGACCTGGAAAGGCCCGAGACCGCCCGCGCCTGCTTCGACACCGGCGGGCCCGGCTCGATCATGCTGGTGCGGGGCTATTACAGGTGGCCGATCATCACCCCGCTGCTGCAGGAGGCGATCGACAGTTCCTCCGGCGATCGCGAGGTCACGTTCGCGGCCGTGTTCGTCAACGAGCCCTATTCCTCCACCCCCGAGCCGATCAAGTGCCAATGACCCGCCGCCTCTCGCAGTTCTGGCGTGATCGCCGCGGGGTGTCGGCGGTCGAGTTCGCCCTGATCCTTCCGTTGCTGCTGCTGTTCTACTTCGGCATGACGGAGCTGACCCAGGCGATGATGGCCCAGCGCCGCCTCAGCCACCTGACCGCCTCGATCGGCGACGTGGTGGCCCGCGACACGCGATTCACCGACGCCCGCCGCACCGACGTCTTCAGCGCGGGCGAGATCATGATGGCGCCCTTCCCCACCACGACCCTTCGGATGTGCCTGGTCAGCGTCGTTTCCGACGCGGGCGGCCGCGACGTCGTGGCCTGGTCGGAAGCCTCCAACACCCCGGCCAACTGCCCCGGGGCCGGGGCCGTGCTGGATATCCCTGTCTCGGTGCTGCCCGCCAGCAGCAGCGTGATCATGAGCAAGGCCAGCTACGAGTATGACTCGGTGTTCAAGCTGATCGTACCCAACACCCTGACGTTCCGCCGCACCTTCTATCTGAGGCCGCGCGTGGCCGACCAGGTGGCGCGGGTCAGGGAGTAGCGGGCGCCCGCAGGACCTGGTCCAGGCGCTCGACCAGGGCGTGGGGCCCGAAGGTCTCGCCCTCGAACCGCCGGGCCGGGCGCAGGCCGATCAGGCTGTTGGTCAGGAACACCGCCTCGGCCTCGTCCAGGGCCTCGGCGCCGGTCGACACCTCGTGGACCTCGACGTCCAGGGCTCGCGCCGCGTCCAGCACGCGCCCCCGGGTGAGGCCGCTCAGCACGCCGCAGCGCAGGGCCGGGGTGAACAGCCGCCCCTCGGCGATCCAGAACAGGTTGGCGGCCGCCGCGCAGGTCAGGTCGCCGTGGTTGTTGCGCATCACCGCCTCATCGGCCCCGGCCGCCTTGGCCTCGGCCCGGGCCAGGACGTTGTCGAGGTAGGACAGGGTCTTGAGCCGGGCGGCCGGCGAGCCCTCGTTGCGGCGGGTCTTGGCCAGCATCAGGTCGACCGGCGTCGTCACGGGCGGCGCGGCGGCGGCGCCGGCCGCCAGGCGCGGCGCCGGCGCGTCCGGCCGATCCAGCCCCCGGCCGCCCGAGCCGGCCGTCAGGGTCAGGCGCACGGCGGCGCGAACCCCGTCCAACCCGGCCTCGCCCGGCGCGGCCCGGCAAAGGGCGCGCGCCCGCTCCAGGTCGAAGACGGGCAGGCCCAGGGTCTCGCAGCCGGCCGCCATCCGCGACAGGTGGGCGTCCAGGTACGGCAGGTCTTCGCCGGTCCACAGCAGGGTCTCGAACAGGCCGTCGCCCAGCAGCAGGCCCCTGTCATTCAAGGGAAAGGAGGCGTCCAGGGGAAAGGCGTCTAGAGGGCTCATCCGCGAGGCGGCTCCGTCAGGGCCCGGCGCAGGGCGGCGAACTTGGCTTCGGTCTCCAGCCGCTCGGCGTGGGGATCGCTGTCGGCGACGATGCCCGCTCCGGCCCTGGCTTCCAAACGCCAACCGACCCCATTCTGTTCGGAAACGTCCTGTTCAAGGCCGACGGTGCGGATCAACACGCTGGACTCCAGCGCCCCATCGACACCGGCCCAGAACAGCGAGCCGCAATAGGGCCCGCGCGGGGTCTCCATTTGGGCGATGAGCTTCATGGCCTGGACCTTGGGCGCGCCGGTGATCGAGCCGGGCGGGAAGGCCGCGCGCAGCAGGTCGGCCGCCGCAAGGCCGGGCGCCAGCTTGCCGGTCACGGTCGAGACCAGGTGATGGACATTGGCGAAGGTCTCGACCTTGAACAGTTCGGGGACCGCGACGCTGCCGGGCGGGCTGACCCGCGCCAGGTCGTTGCGCATCAGGTCGACGATCATCAGGTTCTCGGCCCGGTCCTTGGCGCTGGCCGACAGTTCGGCGATCAGCCGGGCGTCCTCGGCCGGGTCGGCCCCGCGCGGACGGGTGCCCTTGATCGGCCGGGTCTCGATCGAGAGATCGTCACCCGACACCTTCAGGAACCGCTCGGGCGAGTTGGACACCAGGGCCCGGCCCGGCAGGCGCAGATAGGCCGAGAACGGCGCGGGACTGTCGGCGCGCAGGCGGGCGAACAGGTCGAAGGGATGGGCGCCGGGCGCCAGGCGTCCGGTCCAGGCGCGGGCGATGTTGGCCTGGAAGATCTCGCCGCCGACGATGCGCTCGACCACCTGGGCCACCGCCGCCTCGTAGGCCTCGCCGTCGCTGGCGCTCAGGGCGTCGCACAGCACACCCTCGTGCAACTCGGGCGAAGCGGCGGTCAGCCAGGCCAGGGCCGCCTCGGCGCGAGCCCGCGCGAAGCTCTGCGAGCCGCCGCGTCCGATCGCCAGCACCCGCCGCTGCTGGTGGTCGAAGGCCAGCAGGGCCGGATAGCGGGCGCAGGCCAGGTCGGGCCAGCCGGTGCGCGGCAGGTTCAGGCGCTCGACCCGGTCGCCCAGCTCATAGGCGGCCAGGCCCACGACCCCGCCCTGGAACGGCGGGCCGTCGGGGTCCATGGCCTGGATCGGTCCCACCAGCTCGGCCAAAGCGGCGAACGGATCGCGGGGGTCGGCATTCAGGGGAGAGGGGGCGGTCACGCTCAGCGTCGCGTCCGGCTCGCGCAGCAGGTAGGACCACCGCCCCGCCTGGCCGCCCGAGATCATCGCGCAGGCGAACGGCTCGTCCCGCCACGGGGCCGCCGCCCAGACCGGGTCGCGCCAGGGGGCGCTGATGAGGACGACGTGACGCATCGGCGGGTGATACCGCCGCTGGGCGGTCAATGCCATGGGGGCGAGCCGCTCCCCCTCAACCTCCGCTTTCCCGGCGAAGGCCGGGACCCAGATTCATCCAGAGCCGCTCGTGGGTTTCACCTGGGCCCCGGCCTTCGCCGGGGAGATGGCGGTAAGGGGGCCAGCGGCGGATTCAGGTCTCCGGATCGCCCCCGCGCACGAAGAACAGGCCGCAGAAGCCCAGCAGCAGCAGGCCGGCCACCGGCAGGAAACCGCCGACCTGGCTCTTGAAGATCGCCGTGGCCACGGCCACCAGCAGCGAGCCCAGCCAGACCGTGGCCGTGCCCGACAGCGCGTAGAGGCCGAAGAAGGCCGCGGTCTTGTCGGGCGGGCACAGGCGGATCAGCAGGGTGCGGCTGGACGCGTACTGGGCGGTGACGAACACCGCGATCAGCAGGCCCAGATAGATCAGCTCAGGCGCGGTGCGGAACAGCGGGCCGTCCCAGACCGGCGCCTGGGTCGCCGGGTCGTAGGGCCAGACGTATAGGATCTTCTCGCGGCTCATGCCCAGGGTGGCGACCAGCACCGCCAGCGAGCCGGCGATCTCCAGCTGCACGGCCTTGCGCGGCCCCAGCACGCGGTCGAACCACGGCGCGGCCAGACCGCCGATCACCCCGAAGATGCTCAGCGAGATGCCGTAGGCCAGCATCTCCAGCGCGCCCCATTTCATCAGACCGGCGGCCAGCAGCCCGCCGAACACCAGCAAGGCCGTCATGCCGTCGTTGTAGAGCATGCGCGCGCCCAGGAAGACGGCGACGTCGCGATGGCCGCGCAGGTTGGCGAAGATGTCGCGCAGCATGGCGATCCCGGCCCTCATGCTGGTCATCCAGCTTCGGCCGGTGCGCGCGGCGTCGGGGGTCCACAGGAAGAACGGGATCGCGCCCAGCAGCATCACCGCCGCCGCCAGCGGTCCGGAGATCCGGCTGGGCTCGTTGCGGGCGGGATCCAGGCCGAACAGCGGGGCGTGCGGCACGCCGGGCCAGTCCACCTGGCCGGGCAGGACCATGCCCCACAGCATGAAGATCAGCAGGGCCACCGACAGGCCGTTGGCCAGGGCGTAGCCCAGGCCCGAGATCAGGGCGGCGCGGCCTGGAACGACGCCGGCGGCGCGGCCCAGCAGCGAATTGCTCAGCACGTCGCCCCAGTTATAGACCAGGCCCAGCAGGATCAGCAGGGCGCTGGTCGCCATCAGCGGCAGGCCCCCGGCCGGCATGGCCCACCACAGGGCGACCAGGGCCGGGACCATGATCGCCAGCACGATCCCCATCATCGGCTTGCGCGGCCCGTACTGCTCGATCATCGCCCCCAGCAGCGGGGCGGTCAGGGCGGTCAGCAGGCCGTAGGTCGTCGAGATATTGGCCACCAGGGCCTGGCCCGCCACCGCGTCGCCCACCAGCACCGCCGAGAAGTAGGGCGAGAAGATGTAGATGGTGATCAGGATCACATAGGGGTCGCGCGCGCCCTGCTGCAGGATCCAGGCAAGGGCGCCGCGCGGCAGGCCCGACTTCAGCGGAGCGAGAGGCTCGCCCGCCCCCACGGCTTTTGGCGGGACCGCCGCGGCGGCCGAGAACTCACGCATGCGGTTCCACCCTCGTCACAGGGCCGTCGTCTGACGCGGCGGCTTGGGTGGAGCGTGGCTTTGAAACGGGCGTTTGTCACGGGCAAAGCGAGAGCGGTGTATGCGCGCCCTCGCCTCCCCTTTTCAGCCGTCATTCCCGCCCTTGTGGCGGGAACCCCTTTGTCCGCTGCAAGGGCGGGGGTGTGGCGCGCCAGCGCGCCAAAGCGCGTCACCGTCGGTTGAACGAGGGGTTCCCGCCACAAGGGCGGGAATGACGATCAGATTTTTAGTCGAGAGCTCGCGGTTTACAGGAGGATATGCGCCCGCACGGCCTCGCGACCCGCCGCGTCCAGCCCCACCGCCGTCTCCAGATAGCCGTCGAGCGAGCCGTACTCTTCCTTCATCCGCGCCAAAGCCGTGGCCAGGTACTCGGCCTCGACGCCCAGGGCCATGCGCATCGCCGCCTCGGAGGGCCGGCGGCCCAGCTCGGCCTCGAGACGGTCGGCCACCTTGGGTCCGCGCCGGGCGAAGAAGGCCTCGTTGTTGGTCAGCAGGTAGTCGTCGATGACGTCGTCGTCGCCCACCCCGGCCACGTGGTGGGTCAGGGCGGCCAGCAGGCCGGTGCGGTCCTTGCCCGCCGCGCAGTGGATCAGCACCGGACCGCGCGCGGCGGCCAGGGCCTGGAAGTAGCGGCGAAACAGGTCCAGGTGCCGCTCGGCGAACGGCGCGCGGCGGTAGTACTCGACCAGGTAGCCGCGGATCGACTCCACCGACAGGTCCGAGCTCCGCAGGAACGTGTGCCAGGGATCCTCGCCGGTCACGCCCAGGTCGTTGTCGATCACCTCGGCGGCGAAGTGTCGCCAGCGTCGCGACGGCTCGCGCTGGCGCTCGTTGGGGCGGCGCAGGTCGACGACGGTGACGATGCCCAGCCCCGCCATGGCGACCAGATCGTCGTCGGTGGCCTCGGCCTGGTGGGCGGCGCGAAACAGCACGCCCTTCTTCAGCCGGCCCTCGCCGGCGGCGTAGTCGCCGAAATCGCGGAAGTTCTCGACGCCTTGCAGAACGATGTGACGGGTCATGGCCGGCTTGTTAGCGCCACGGGGTGACGAAAGCGAGACGGCCACCGCCCCTTTTGATCCGCTCATCCCGGCGAAAGCCGGGACCCAAGCTGACTTTCAACAATGAACACTCGCGCGCTCGCGGCCTCGGCGATCCACCCCGCCGGCTCGGCTTGGGTCCCGGCTTTCGCCGGGATGAGCGGCGTGTAGGGTAGGCCCATGACCGACCTGCACCGCTTCCAGAGCTTCGACGGCGTCTCCATCGGCTACCGGACGGTCGGCGAAGGCTGGCCGACCCTGATGCTGCACGGGTTCCTGGCCAGCGCCGAGAGCAACTGGTTCCTGCCGGGGATCGCCGCCGCCGTCGCCGCGACCGGCCGTCGGGTGATCGCCCCGGATCTGCGCGGCCACGGCCGCTCGGACGCCCCTACCGACCCGGACTCCTGGCCCCGCGACGTGCTGGCCATGGACCAGGAGGCCCTGATCGCCCACCTGCATCTGAGCGACTACGACCTGGTCGGCTATTCGCTGGGCGCGCGCACGGCCGTGCGGATGCTGGTGCGCGGGGCGCGGCCCCGGAAGCTGGTGCTGGGCGGCATGGGCGAGCGCGGCCTGATGGCGGCCGGCCACCGGGCGGCGATGTTCGAGGACAGCATCCGTCACGGCGACGCGGCCAAGGATCCGAGGGCCGGACGGCGGGTCCACGCGATGATGGCGGCCGGCGGGCTCAAGCCCGAGGCGATGCTGGGCGTGCTGACCTCGTTCGCGGCGACCTCGGCGCAGGAGATCGCGGCGATCGACGTCCCGACCCTGGTGGTCGCCGGGCAGCGGGACGACGACAACGGCTCGGTCGAGGGGCTGGCGGGGATGATGCCGGACGCGCGCGGGGCGCGGGTTCCGGGGGATCACCTGAGCGCGGTGATGGAGCCGGGGTTGGCCAGTGAGATCGTGGGGTTTTTGGAATCCTAGATCCTTCTCCCCTTGCGGGAGAAGGTGTCAGCGAAGCTGACGGATGAGGGGTCTCTCAAACGAAAACCGCCGCGAC
>ERZ511473.895-NODE-895-length-35291-cov-4.900040_pt1 | contig 35291 bp, 34 predicted proteins | sample MGYA00374947_ERZ511473 | MGnify/ENA primary metagenome ERZ511473 (study PRJEB26303, sample SAMN06343854) | sediment metagenome | isolation source: hot spring sediment | place: Canada: British Columbia | collected 2012-09-26 ... | reverse complement strand
GCGACGAGCGGGGGAGGTCGCCGCGCTCGATGGCCTCGAACAGGTCCCGCTGGCTGCTCTCGCGATCCTTGCCCACCAGCGCCTCGGCCTCGCTGTCGGTCAGATTGGCGATGCCCTGGTGGGTGCGCAGGTGGAACTTCACCCAGCAGCGCTCGTTCGCGGCGTTGATGAAGCTGAACGTATGACTGCCAAAGCCGTGCATGTGGCGATAGCCGCGCGGAAGGCCGCGCTCGCTCATCACGATGGTCACCTGGTGCAGGGCCTCAGGCAGCAGCGTCCAGAAATCCCAGTTGTTCTCCGAACTGCGCATGCCCGTGCGCGGATCGCGCTTGACCGCGTGGTTGAGGTCGGGAAAGCGCAGAGGGTCGCGGAAGAAGAAGACCGGAGTGTTGGGTCCCAGTTGCCTTCCTCGGTGTAGAACTTGATCGCGAAGCCGCGGATGTCGCGCTCGGCGTCGGCCGCGCCGCGCTCGCCGGCCACGGTGGAGAAGCGGACGAACAGCGGGGTGACCTTGCCGACCTCCGAGAAGATGCCGGCCTTGGTGTAGCGGCTGATGTCGCCCGTGACCGTGAAGGTTCCGTACGCGCCCGAGCCCTTGGCGTGCATGCGCCGTTCGGGAATGACCTCACGGGCGAAGTGGGCGAGCTTTTCGATCAACCACACGTCTTGAAGCAAGGCGGGTCCGCGCGGACCGGCCGTCTGGATGTTGACGTTGTCGGCGACAGGCGCGCCGGCGGCGTGGGTCATGGGAAGGTCTGACATGGGTCGGCTCCGATATCGGTCTGTCCGAGGATCCTGGCAGGTCCAAAGGCCGATCGATTGAACGCAATCGCCCTGCGGCCGCGCTCCGCCGAGGGCGCGGGCTCATGCAGGCCACAACCGTTCAACGCGCCGAGGCTTTGGATCCCGCTTGATCGAACGCAGCCTCTCGGCCGCTCTGGGCGGCGAGGCGGCGATCAATTTCGCGCCCAGCGGGGTGATGCGTCATCACCGCCGTCATCAGGGCCCCGGCCGTTCCCTCACGGGATCTCAGCATCGCCGCCTGACGCGCACGAGACGCCTTGCGCGGATTGCGCTTTTACGCCCCTACCCTCCCGGGTGCAGCCCCGGCGCTTCCTGGCCCGTGCGGGTGACATATTCCGTATAGCCGCCGCCGTACTGATGAACGCCCTCGGGCGTCAGTTCCAGCACCCGGTTGCTCAGGGCCGCCAGGAAGTGGCGGTCGTGCGAGACGAACAGCATGGTGCCCTCGAAGTCGGCCAGGGCCGCCACCAGCATCTCCTTGGTCGCCATATCGAGGTGGTTGGTCGGCTCGTCCAGCACCAGCAGGTTGGGGGGATCAAACAGCATCTTGGCCATGACCAGACGCGCCTTCTCGCCGCCGGACAGGACGCGACAGGGCTTCTCGACATCGTCGCCGGAGAAGCCGAAGCACCCCGCCAGGGTTCGCAGCGCGCCCTGGCCCGCCTGGGGGAACGAGCGCTCCAGCGACTCGAAGATCGTCTCTTCGCCGTCCAGCAGGTCCATGGAGTGCTGGGCGAAATAGCCCATCCTGACGCTGGCGCCGATGTTGACCGAGCCCTGGTCGGGCTTGGTGTCGCCGGCCACCAGCTTGAGCAGCGTCGACTTGCCGGCGCCGTTGGCGCCCAGGACGCACCAGCGCTCCTTGCGGCGCACCAGGAAATCCAGGCCCTCATAGATCGGCTGGGCGCCGTAGCCCTTGTGGACATCGCGCAGGTTGATCACGTCCTCGCCTGATCGCGGCGGGCTCTGGAAGTCAAACTGGACCGCCTGGCGACGGCGTGGCGGCTCGACGCGTTCGATCTTGTCGAGCTTCTTGACCCGGCTCTGGACCTGGGCGGCGTGCGAGGCGCGCGCCTTGAACTTCTCGATGAAGTTGATTTCCTTGGCCAGCATGGCCTGCTGGCGCTCGTATTGCGCCTGGCGCTGCAGTTCGGTCAGCGCGCGCTGCTGGTCGTAGAAGTCCAGATCGCCCGAATAGGTAATCAGCGAACCGGCGTCGATCTCCACCACCTTGCCGATGATGCGGTTCATGAACGCGCGGTCGTGCGAGGTCATGAGCAGGGCGCCGTCGTAGTTCTTGAGGAAGGCCTCGAGCCAGATCAGGCTTTCCAGGTCGAGGTGGTTGCTCGGTTCGTCCAGCAGCATGCCGTCGGGCCGCATCAGCAGGATGCGGGCCAGGGCCACGCGCATCTTCCAGCCGCCGGACAGCAGTCCGACATCGCCGTCCATGCGGTCCTGGCTGAAGCTCAGGCCGGCCAGCACCTCGCGCGCCCGCGCCTCCAGCGCATAGCCGTCCAGCTCCTGGAAGCGCTCCAGCACCTCGCCATAGCGTTCGAGGATGGCGTCCATCTCGTCGGCCCGATCCGGATCGACCATGGCCGCCTCGAGCGTGGCCATTTCGGCGGCCAGCGCGCTGACGGGACCGACGCCGTCCATCACCGCGGCGACCGCGCTCTGGCCCGACATCTCGCCGACGTCCTGGCTGAAATAGCCGATCGTCATGCCGGCATCGATCGAGACCAGTCCGTCGTCGGGTTGCTCCTGGCCGTTGATCATGCGGAACAGCGTCGTCTTGCCGGCGCCGTTGGGGCCGACGAGCCCGACCTTCTCACCCTTCTGGATGCCCATCGAGGCTTCGATGAACAGGATCTGGTGGCCGTTCTGCTTGGAGATGTTGTCGAGGCGGATCATGGGGCGGTCTGCTAACGCGGGCGGCGGCAGAACGCCAGCCTTCTGCTCGACCGCCGCGATCTCCTGGCGCCCGGCCAGGTGCTGATCGCCGGAAAGTTCGGCGGGTCCGGGTCGCGCGCCTCGGAAACCGGCGCGCGGATCTTGTCCACGCCCCGGCCTAGGAGGGCGCCAAGCCCGACAGCAGACTGGCCAGGGCCGAGAGCTCGACGGGCTTGGGCAACACGTCGTCCATGCCCGCTTGTCGGTAGGCCTCCACCTCATGGGTGAGCACGCTGGCGGTCACGGCGATGATGGGCGTCTTGACGCGATTGGCGCGAGACTCTTCCTCGCGGATGACCCGGGTCGTCTGCACGCCGTCCATGTCGGGCATGTGGACGTCCATCATGATCGCGTCCCAGGGGCGAAGACGCCATGCCTCCACCGCCTGCGCTCCGCTGGAAGCAAAGCCGCATTCGACGCCGAAGGGCTCCAGAAGGGCCGCCAGAATGCGCTGGTTGACCGGATTGTCATCCACGATCAGAAACGAACCGCCCGCTTGGCCCTCGGACGCGGGCTCCTCCTCCAGGGTCGGCGCCGAGGCGACCGCGGACGGGATGGGAGCGCTGAAATCGAACCGCGCGCCCAGGCCGCGCGCCGACTTCACGGTCAGCGAGCCGCCCATTTGTTCGGCGACTTCGCGGCAGATCGCCAGCCCCAGGCCGATACCGCCCACCTCGCGCGTGGAAGAGTTGTCGACCTGGACAAAGCGCTCGAAGATCGTCCCATGGTCCTTGGCGTCGATGCCGATGCCCGTATCGATGACCGACACGGTAAGGGTGTCGTCGTCGCCCCCGATCTTGACCGTCACCCCACCTTCGCGCGTGAATTTCAAAGCGTTGGAGATCAGGTTGCCCACGATCTGGCGCAGCCGATCGGGGTCGCCGCGCCGGAAGAGCGCCGTCCCTTCCTGCAAGGAAACCCTCAGCGATAGATCGCGTCCGTCGGCGAGCGGTTGGTAGATCTGCTGGATATCATCGATCAACGTCTCGACGGCGAAGACCCTTGGCCTTAGGCGCAGGACACCGGCCTCGATCTGCGAAATATCGAGAATATCGTCGATCAGATGACGCATCGCGCGGGACGCGGTCTTCATCCCTTCAACGCGAGCCCGCTGGGATGGCGTAAGCTCTTCGCGATCCAGCAGTTGCCCTTCGCCCAGAATAGCGTTCAGCGGCGTTCGCAGCTCATGGCTGACCGTCGCCAGAAATTGCGACTTCGCGCGGCTGGCGACCTGAGCTTCCGCGGTCATGCGTTCAAGCTCGATCGTACGGGCGCGAACGTTGCTCTCCAGATCGTGGTTCAGGCGAAGGGTCTCGTGATTGCGTCGCGCGATGTCCGCGAGCAGTTCCCGGTTCTCGTCGCGCAGTCGAAGGGTGTCGATCAGAAGGGCATGGTTGTTGCGATGACCGGCGATCATCACGATCCAGAAGATCACGCCCAGGGCGCCCAGGATGTCATCCGTCCCGCGGTGGACGATCAAGGTCAAGCTGGCCGGCAGCAGGATCAGGGAGACATAGATGCGTCCGGTCCACTTCAAGGGCGACAGGACGCCCACCGCGCCCCCGGCCAGCGCGGACAGGACGATGATCAGGACGTAGCGCGTGCTGGCGCTGTCCAAGGGAATGCGCACGCAGGCCAGCAGCGCCCACAAGGCCGCGCTGAGAATCAAACCCAGGCTGTGGACCTGCGCCAGCAGGGATAGGTGGTCGGCCAGCAGACGCCCCCTGAGGGACGCGCCGAGGAGACGGTCGGTGAAGAAGCGGCCCGCCAGGAGGGTCAGGACGACAGCCAGCCAGGCGAGCCGGAAAGGTCGTTCCGCCGGCAGGGCGGTCAGGCAGACGCCGATCGCGGCCGCGGCCTGCACCGCCATCGTCGCCACGGCGTTGCGATGCGCGTGCCCCAAAAGCGCGAGCTTGATGGGATCATATCGCAGCCGTTCGCTCGATTCCCAAATTCGCATGGCTTTTTGCCCGCCCAACAGCCGTTCGCCTCTATAGGTCAGAAGAGTCTGGACAGCGTTATTCGAGAGTAGCGGCAGAACGCCGCAGAGCTTGACCACACAGCGCCCGCGACGTTCCAGCCAACGGGGATCGCCTCCCAAGGGGGGAACGCTCATGGCGCCTTGACCGGCCCGCCGACCGGCGCTCGGCACGCTGGCCCGAGTGTAAACCGAAGCGACCGCGACAAATTGCCCACGCCGGAAGCTGTACAGTATCGGCCCGCTCCGATAGCGATCCCCAGCCGCGACCACACTCGCAACATCTCATATTATTGCGATCTTTTCTCATAAAAGCTATAATTCTGCGAATATGTCAAAGCAAAATCTCCATTTTAATATAGATTACGATGCATAAATCGCGTATTAATTGCAACTTGATCGACTTTACACTGAGTTAGTTCGATTTAGCGGCGAAACGCCACCTTAAATGTTCATGCGACATTGTGTCGTATATCGTATACGATTATGTATTCTTTAACCTCGACCTCGCATCACGGCCCCCTCTGGTTCGCAAAAAAGCCAAGCTGGGGATGCAGAATGTCGAAAAGAAACTCACGGAGCGCCGCGGCGCTCTGCTCACTAACCCTCGTGCTGGCGCCGTTGAGCGTCGCTCACGCGACATCCAGAAGGCCAGCGTCAACCTGGGCGCGGTCTACAAGTTGACTCCCAACGCTTCCCTGCGCGCCACCTACGCGCGCGGCGTCCAGCCCCCCACCTTGCTGGAACTGAGCGGGCTGCTGATCCCGCCGGCGACCGCCGCGCCGGTCGGCGCGCTGATCACCGGCAATCCCGACCTGGCGCCCGCCATCGTCACGAACTACGCGCTGTCCTACGACCGCGCCCTGCCCACGCTGGGCGCGCGGTTCGGCGTCAAGCTGTTCAGCCAGAAGACCGAAGACGTCAAAGGCCAGTTCAGCACGGCCGCGGCGGACCTGCCGGCGACGGCGACCACCTGGGCGACCTACACCTACAAGAACGTCTCCAGCTCCAAGATGAAGGGCGTCGAGCTGTCGGCCCCCGGCAAGATCAAGGGCGGCGACCACTGGAGCGCCGACACGACCTATACCGACGTCACCGACACGCCGTTCACCACGGCCGCGTCGCTGATCCTGCGCAAGGTCGACTTCGCGGCCACCTCGCCCAAGTATCGCAGCAACCTGGCCGCCGGCTGGACGAACGACACCTGGACGGTGGACGGCTTCGCCCACTTCGTCAGCAAGTTCGACTCCTACAACGGCAATGTGCTCGAAGCAGTGCCGTCCTACAGCACCCTGGCCGCGCGGGTCGCCTATCGACTGCCGCACGACATCGATCTGGCGCTGACGGGCCAGAACCTCGCTCACGATCGACAGTCCCAGGCCAAGGGTCCCAGCGGCTTGCAGGCCGAACGCCGCATCTTGGCGTCGATCAGCAAGACCTGGTGATCCGCCGCGGCCTCCCCCACCCGCGGGGCGAGGCCGCTCGGATCGCGAGGGACGGGCGCGCGCCTCGTCCGGCGGCGCGCGCCCGGATCCCCCGACAGAAGCGATGATGAAACGACGGCGAGCCCGGATGCCGCATCGAGCTTAAGCTGAACATCCCGGCGGCCGCCGCGCCGAGCGGTCAGATCGAAACGATCCGGCCAAAGAACGGGCTCCCTGATCGACATGGACGGCCTTCAGGCGTGACGCGCCCCCCCGCGGCCGCGGGGCCGCGCTCCGACCTCGAGCGTTCGGCTAAGTCAGCGCTGTTTCGGCCATGGCGTTGACCAGGTCGAGGACGCCTCGGCGCAGATGGGGGTGCTCGATCCTCGGAAAGGTTCTCGCCAGCTCCTGCCCTTCTTCCGTTGACAGGAAGTATCGGGCGCCGCCGCGAGGTTCCGCCGCCGGGCCGGCGGCGGACTCGTCCAGGCCGCTGAAGAAAAACGCGACGGGTACGCCGAGATGCCGGCCGATCGCGTAGAGCTTGGAGGCGCTGATGCGGTTCGTGCCGCGCTCATACTTCTGGATCTGCTGGAAGCTGATCCCCACGGCGTTGGCCAGCTCTTCCTGACTGACGCCCCGCAGTTTGCGGCGCAGGCGAACGCGGGCGCCGACGTGGGCGTCGACCGGGTGAATCTGGTGAATGTCGTTCCAATTGGCCATATCTTCCTCCGGCATTTGCCGTCTTTGGGGTTTCGCTCTGATGGCGGCGCGAAACGCTTGAGGCCTCAGGCCGCCTTGGATTGTCCGCGCGGCGCGGCGCTGTCGATCCGGAAGCCTCCCGCGCGTCCGCCAAGCCGCTCCTCCGCGCCGAGCTTCATGAACTCAAGACGCGGCGTCAGGATCTCAACCTTGACCATGAGTAGTGATCCTTGATCAGCGGAACGTGGCGGCCTGCACGGCCGGTTCTCAATCGAACAATCGTCAATGGTAGAAGGTATACGATCTTTGGAGACGCCATGAGTCCGCTGGGGGATAGCGGGACCATGGCGCCCCAAGACTTACGCGACGCCGACTGTACCGCTGTCCGCAACCTGGTGGGATGAAACCGGCTGGAACAACACTTCGACGGGATGGTCCCGCTGACCGCGTCGTCGACAACAACGACGCCATCATTGATGGGATTGCGCGACCAGCAGGTCATCCATCGATAAATCTACATCCAGAAACGCTCAACCAGCGTTCCAACGACCTGCCTGGGCTCCCGGCAAGAACACGTGAGGAACTGATCGCGACAGGGTTACTTGAGCCGACCGTGTTTCATTTCGGCACGAGCGATTTAATGGGCAGATCACACGACGACGCCAGAGACGATTTCACCGCGCGACAACACGTCACACGGCGAGCACCCGTTTCACCACAATTGCGCTTTGGCTCCAGGCCGCCTCCGAGGGGGAAATAGCGCAGCGCGACCCAGCAAGCGCGACGGGGATGCGCTGCCCAAGGCTCTGCAATCCCCGAGGCGCCTATCGAGAAGGACAGGATCACCGCGTCCGACAAGCGCTGCGACACGACTCAGCCTCGCCCTAGACGCCCCTAGTTCGCCAGCTTCTGGGGCTTGATCAGGTCGTCCAGTTCCGACTGTGAAAGGTTTTCGCCCTCGGGTTGGCCGACTTCGGCGGGCTTGTCGTCTCGGCGACGCCCGTTCGGGTGCTCGATGGGCGGACCGGTGTTTTTCCATCGTCGATCGGGCCCGATGTAGGCGTCGCACTCGATAAACAGGCGATCCGAGCATGCGACCCAAAGAATGCGTTCAAGGATCACGCTGGGCTTGATCGGCTTGGCGATCGTGAAGTTGGCGCCGCAATCGCGCGCCCTGATCACCTTGGTTCGAGGCGTATGGGCGGTCACGACGATCGCCGGCGTCATGCGAATGGCCTCGCCGGCGTCGCGGCGAAGCCAGCGGATCAGGTCATAGCCGTCCATCACCGGCAATTGGCCGTCGACCAGCACCAGGTCGAACGGCCGCATGGTCAGTTCGAGCTGCGCCTCCTTGCCGTTGGACTTGCGCACGATCTGGCGCAGGCCAAAGCTGGTCAGGACCCCGCACAGGAGGTCGAGAGCCTGATTGTTGCCGTCGACGACAAGAGCCTGGGCCTTTTCGAGATTGAACCGTTCGGTCGGTTGCACGGCGAAGTCCTTCGGGGAAACGGCGTGTGGACGTTAGGCGGCGAACCGTTGATCGGGCGCCTGACCGGTCAAGTTGAATTGCCCGACCAGTTGGGCCAAACGCTCGGCTTCGCCTCTGAGCGTGTGCGCGGCCGCCGTCTGGGCGGTCGCGCCCGATCCGCGCGCGGCGCGCGCCGCCGGCGATTTGGCAAGATCCCACCTCGGGTCCCGCCGATCGTCAGCGATGTCGACCGCGGCGGCCGATGAGCGCGCGTTGGGCGGCGAAGATGCGAAATCTCGAAGGCGCCGTCTTGATGACCCCGACCGCGAGAGCGGCGCGCCTCTCCCCTCGATCGAAGGGATACAACCATGAAGAGAGTCCCCGCTTCGCCAGAACAACTCTGGATCGATATCGTAGACCGTATACGATTGCGGTAAATGGTCCCCTACGGGAGGGGTGCGGCGTCCTGACCCAGGGCGCGTCGCGCTTCGGTCCAACGCGCGGTCAGACGATTTCGATACTCGCTCTCGACCTGCTCGGAGCGGCCCGCCAGCCACGCATCCATCAGGACCCTTGCGCCCGACAGATCCACTTCCCCATCCTCGACCGACTGGTGGATATAGCGCTCGGAACGGAAGAACAGTTGAGCCACGAGCAGGATCGTCGTCGGACGCTGGGCAGGGCTAAGCATGGCCAGCAGCAAGGCCAGGCGCGCCGACGCGGTGACCTTGAGACTCGCTCCGGCGCCGGCGAGTTCCTCCAGGGCGGCCTGGACCTGGGCGTGCGCTTCGGGCGACTGGCGCTTGGCCCCCAAGGCCGCCGTGGGCGGCTCGACCAAGAGCCGCAAGGCGAAGACCTCGTCGATCTCCTCCAGCGACAGCGGCGCCGCGACATACCCCTTGTTGGGCAAACTCCGCACCAGCCGGGCTTCTTCCAGCCGCGACAAAGCCTCCCGGAGGGGAATCTTGCTGACGCCCAGTTCCGCGGCGATCACATCCTGACGGATCGGCTCGCCCGGCTCGATCGCGTGGGACATGATACGATCGCGAATGATCTCGTGGACACGATCCGACAGTGTTCGAATTTCGAGCGGCACGCTGAGACCTTGGCTGAGCCAGCCCCAAGAGCCTGGGCCAGTTGACTGTGAATCGCATCTTAGCTGAGCGTATATAAGATACGATCCGCCAATTGGCGTGACAGGCGCCCGACGGAAAAGAAGCAGCCGATCCAGGCCTTGGCGGCGATGCTCCGCAGGGACGGGGCTCCGCGCGCACGAGGCGGCCGCGACGCTGAAACGCCTGCCGCCCTCCGAACCCGACAGGGGTCCTCTTGCATCAGAGCGGCGGGACGGGCGAGCGTCGGCTGCGTAGCGATCGGTCGCCGGTCGCCCAAAACCGAGGCGCCGGCCATCGACCGCCCTCGCCCACAGTATTACTCATTGTATCTTTCGTAATATCGACGGATCGATGAGCCATGGACACCTCTTCCTCCACCCTCGCCCGCCTCAGCATCAGCCTGCCGGCCGAGTTGATGGCGCGGCTGGACGCCATGGTCGCCGAGCGGGGCCTGCCCAGCCGCTCGCAGATGATCGCCGAACTGATCCGCCACGAACTGGCCGAGCACAGCGCCGAGCGGCCCGAGGCCGTGCTGGCGGGCACCATCACCCTGATCTACCGCGCCGAGAACGGCCGGGTTCGCCACGCCCTGGCCCAGACCCAGCTGGGCTTCGTGAAGGAGGTGATCTCGGCCCAGAACGTCTTCCTGGAGGACGACCAGGCCATGGAGGTCCTGCTGGTCCAGGGCCCGTTCGAGCGCCTGCAGCGGCTGTGCGACGACCTGCGCAAGGTGCGCGGCGTCCAGCAGATCAAGCTGGTGACGACCACCGCCCTGCTGCCGCCGCTGCATTTCCACGGCGACGAGGGAGACGCCGCCTGATGAGCGACACCGCCAACCCCTATGCCGCCCAGGCCCATGCCCGCGCTCAGGCTGGAACCCGCGCCGAGGCCATGCCCACGGTGCCGGCCACGGACGCCGTCGATCTGCCGCAAGCCGTCGCCGCCGCCGACGTGGTCTGGGACGAGACGATCGCGCCGGGCGGCTACGCCAGTCGCCAGATCGCGCGCGGAATCCGCCTGCGCCTGACCGACCTGGCCGGCGACGCCAGCCCGTCCCTGCTGCTGTTCAACGCCGAGCGTCCGGTCGAGCGTCTGAACATCGCCGACACCCTGAAGGTCCAGTGGAACGGCTACCTCGGCCAGGGCCGCCTGCTGCTGTCCGACATGGGCCGGGTGCTGGCCAGCCTGGTCGAGGACACCGCCGGCACGCATGACGCCTTCTGCGGCGCGTCCAACCAGGCCAGCAACGCCCGCAAGTACGGCGACGGCTTCAATCACGGCGCCTGCCCCAACGCCCGCGACCGCTTCTCGCTGGGCGTGGCCAAGTTCGGCCTGGGACGGAAGGACATCCATCCCTGCCTGAACCTGTTCAAGGACGTGCGGATCGCCCAGGGCGGCGAGACGGTGATCGATATCGGCCCCTATCCGCCCGGCCGGTTCGTCACCCTGCGGGCCGAGATGGACCTGATCGCCGTGGTCGCCAACTGCCCGCATGTGCTGGACCCTCGACCGGCCTATGCGGTGACCCCGCTGCGGGCGACCGCCTGGCGCGGACCGGTCACGCCTGGGGCCGATCCGATCCGCAACGCGACGCCGGAGGGCCTGCGGGCCTTCCTGAACGTCGAAGACTATTACCGTCGGTGAGCGCCATGACCGTCTCCGCACCGTCCCTCGGAACCGTCGTCCACGACGAAGTGGTCGCCGCCCGCGCCCCGTGGCTGCACACGGTCAAGGCCGGCCAGACCCTGCGGATCGTCGATCTCGAGGGCAACCAGGCCGTCGACTTCCTGGCCTACAGCGCCGCCGACGACGCCGAACGCTACAGCGCCCAGGACACCATCGCCGCCCAGGGCAACGTCTTCCTGCGCCAGGGCTCGGTCCTGCTGTCCAACGAGGGCGCGCCGATGATGACGGTCACCGCCACGGCCGTGGCCTATCACGACACCATCGGCGGGGCCTGCTCGTGCGAGAGCAACACCCTGCGCTACGGCCACCACACCAAGGCCCAGCACGCCTGCGTCGAGAACTTCCTGACCGCCAACGCCCGCCACGGACGCGGCAAGCGCGACATGGTCAGCAACGTCAACTGGTTCATGAACGTGCCGGTCGAGGCCGACGGAGCCCTGGGCATCGTCGACGGCATCTCGGCCCCCGGCCTCTATGTCGACCTGCGGGCCGAGATGGATGTGGTCGTCGTGGTCTCCAACTGCCCGCAGATCAACAACCCCTGCAACGGCTTCAACCCGACGCCCGTGCGCATGATCGTTTCGGAATAGCGCCCCATGTTCGAGAAGGTCCTGATCGCCAACCGCGGCGCCATCGCCTGCCGGATCATCCGGACGCTCAAGGCCCTGGGCGTGAAGTCGGTGGCGGTGTTCAGCGACGCCGACGCCGGCTCGCTGCATGTCAGCCTGGCCGACGAGGCCGTGCGGATCGGACCGGCCCCGGCGGCCGAGAGCTATCTGCGCGGCGACCTGATCCTGGCGGCGGCCACGGCGACGGGCGCCCAGGCCATTCATCCCGGTTATGGCTTCCTCAGCGAGAACGCGGACTTCGCGCAGGCCTGCGAGGCGGCGGGGATCGCCTTCGTCGGCCCCACGCCTGGCAACATCCGCGCCTTCGGCCTCAAGCACACCGCGCGCGACCTGGCCCAGGCCCACGGCGTGCCGCTGGCGCCCGGCACCGACCTGCTGGTCGATCCGGCGGCGGCCCTGGAGGCGGCCGAGCGCATCGGCTTCCCCGTCATCCTGAAAGCCACGGCCGGCGGCGGCGGCATCGGCATGCGGGTTTGCGAAAGCGCCGAGGCGGTCAGCGAGGCCTTCGCCGCCGTCCAGCGCCTGGCGACCGGTAATTTCAGCGATGGCGGGGTGTTTCTCGAGCGCTATGTGCGCGAGGCCCGCCACGTCGAGGTGCAGGTGTTCGGCGACGGGGCCGGCAAGGTCGTGGCCCTGGGCGAGCGCGACTGCTCGCTGCAGCGGCGAAACCAGAAGGTCGTCGAGGAGACCCCCGCCCCCGGCCTGCCCGCCGCCACCCGCGCGGCCCTGCTGGACGCCGCCGTCCGCCTGGCCTCGGCGGCGAACTACCGCTCGGCCGGCACGGTGGAGTTCCTCTACGACGCCGAGCGCGACGACTTCTTCTTCCTGGAGGTCAACACCCGGCTGCAGGTGGAGCACGGCGTCACCGAGCAGGTGACGGGGGTCGACCTGGTCGAGTGGATGGTGCGCGGCGCGGCCGGTGACTTCGCCTTCCTCGACGCCCCGCCGCCCGCGCCGACGGGGGCCTCGATCCAGGTGCGGCTCTATGCCGAGGACCCGGCCCAGGACTATCGCCCCAGTTCCGGCGTGCTGACCCAGGTGTCGTTCCCTGACGGCGTGCGCGCCGACGGCTGGGTGGTGGACGGGACCGAGGTCAGCGCCTTCTACGACCCGCTGCTGGCCAAGCTGATCGTCACGGCGGCCGACCGTCCGGCGGCGGTGGCGGCCCTGCAGGCGGCGCTGGACGAGACGCGACTGGCGGGGCTGGAGACCAATCTCGACTGGCTGCGCACCGTTGTCCGCTCGGAGGCCTTCGTCAGCGGCGAGGTCTCGACCCGGGCGCTGGAAAGCGTGGTCTGGTCGCCCGACACCATCCAGGTGCTCAGCGGCGGCCCGGCCACCACGGTGCAGGACTGGCCTGGTCGCCAGGGCTATTGGGACGTCGGCGTGCCGCCGTCGGGCCCGATGGACCCCTTCGCCTTCCGGCTGGGCAACCGCCTGTTGGGCAATGGCGAGGACGCGGCGGGGCTGGAGATCACGGCCCTCGGCCCGACCCTGAAGTTCAACCGCGCCGCCCTGGTCTGCCTGACCGGCGCGGCGTTCGACGCCAAGCTGGACGGCGTTCCGGCCGACGCCTACGCCCCGATCGCCGTCGCCGCCGGCCAGACCCTGAAGATCGGCCGCGTGGTCGGCGCGGGCCTGCGCGGCTACCTGCTGTTCCAGGGCGGGCTGGACGTGCCGGTCTACCTGGGCAGCCGCGCGACCTTCACCTTGGGCGGCTTCGGCGGCCATGCCGGGCGCAACCTGACCGCCGGCGACGTGCTGCGCTTGGCTGGTGGGGACACGCCCAAGGGCGCGTCCCCGGCCTTGCCCCCTGATCTGCGCACCGTCACCACCAAGGCCTGGACCATCCGCGTCCTGCCCGGCCCGCACGGCGCGCCGGACTTCTTCACCCCGGCCGACGTCGCCATGATCGGCGGCACGGACTGGAAGGTGCACTACAACTCCAACCGCACCGGGGTGCGGCTGGTCGGCCCCAAGCCGCAATGGGCGCGGCGCGACGGCGGCGAGGCCGGGCTGCATCCGTCCAACATCCACGACAACGCCTATGCGATCGGCGCGATCGACTTCACCGGCGACATGCCGATCATCCTGGGCCCGGACGGCCCTTCGCTGGGCGGCTTCGTGTGCCCGTTCGTGATCATCCAGGCGGATCTGTGGAAGGCCGGGCAGTTGGCGCCGGGCGATACGGTTCGGTTCGAGGTGGTAGGGGATGCGGCGGCGGCGGCGCTGTTGGAAGAGCAGGAGAGCTTGCTCGGCGCGGTGAGCCCCCTCAGTCGCTCCGCGACAGCTCCCCCAGAGGGGGAGCATCTGGCCCCATCAGATCCTCCCCCTCTGGGGGAGGTGGCGGCGAAGCCGACGGAGGGGGATGGCCCGGTATTGGCCGAGCTTCCAGAACAAGGCCACCGCCCCCACGTCACCTATCGCCGCCAGGGCGACCAGCACCTGCTCGTCGAATACGGCCCCATCGTGCTGGACCTGGAGTTGCGCCTGCGCATCCACGCCCTGCACCTGGACCTGCAGGCCCTGGCCCTGCCCGGCGTCATCGACCTGACCCCCGGCATCCGCTCGCTGCAGGTGCACTATGACAGCCGCCGCCTGACCCAGGCCGACCTGCTGACCGCCCTGACGACCGCCGAGGAACGCCTGGGCGGGCTGGACGATTTCGAGATCCCGTCGCGCGTGGTCCATCTGCCGCTGAGCTGGAACGACCCGGCGATCCACCAGACGATCGACAAGTACATGCAGGCCGTGCGCGACGACGCGCCCTGGTGTCCGGACAACATCGAGTTCATCCGCCGGGTCAACGGCCTGGCCAGCATCGACGACGTCCAGCGCATCGTCTTCGACGCCCGCTACCTGGTGCTGGGCCTGGGCGACGTCTATCTGGGCGCGCCGGTCGCCACCCCGGTCGATCCGCGCCACCGCCTGGTGACCACCAAGTACAACCCCGCCCGCACCTGGACCCCGCCCAACGTGGTCGGCATCGGCGGGGCCTATATGTGCATCTATGGCATGGAGGGTCCGGGCGGCTATCAGCTGTTCGGGCGCACCATCCAGGTGTGGAACACCTGGCGCCAGACCGAAGCCTTCGTCGACGGCAAGCCCTGGCTGCTGCGGTTCTTCGACCAGATCCGCTTCTTCCCGGTCAGCGCCGAAGAACTGGTCGCGTGGCGGCGCGACTTCCCGCTGGGCCGCCGCCGGATCCGCATCGAGGAGGAGACCTTCAAGCTCTCCGACTATCGCCGGATGCTGGCTGAAAACGCCGACGGCATCGCCGCTTTCCAAGCCACCCGCCAGGCCGCCTTCGACGCCGAGCGCGCCGACTGGGAGGCCAAGGGGGAGTTCGCCCGGGTCGAGGCCCTGTCCAGCGTGGCCGATGACGCCGGCGAAGCCGAGGCTGTCACCGTTCCCGACGGCAGCGACGTGGTCGAGGCCCCGCTGGGCGGCAATGTCTGGAAGGTGCTGGTCGAGCCCGGCCAACGGGTCGAGGCCGGGGCGGTGATCGCCGTGATCGAGGCCATGAAGGCCGAGTGCGACGTCAACAGCCCGACCGCCGGCATCGTCACCGCCGTCTACGCCCAGCCCGCCCAAGCCATCGCCGCCGGCGCGCCCATCGTCGCCATCGCACCCGACTTACTCGCCCTTGGGGAGGCCGCGGCATGAGCGACTTCCAGCGCCTGTCGGTCACCGCCATCGCCGACGCCGTGAATGGCGGCGCCGGCGCGGTCGAGGTCGCGCAAGCGGCGCTCGACGCCGTCGCCGCCTATGATGAGATCCAGCCCCAGGCCTGGATCCTGCGCCTGCCGGCCGAGGCGGTGATGGCCCAGGCTCGCGCCGTCGATGCGCGGATCGCGGCCGGTGAGACCCTGCCGCTGGCCGGCGTGCCGTTCGCGGTGAAGGACAATATCGACGTCGGCGGCTGGCCGACCAGCGCCGCCTGCCCCGCCTTCGCCTACACGCCCGAGCGCTCGGCCACTGTGGTCGAGCGGCTGGTCGCGGCCGGGGCGGTTCTGATCGGCAAGACCAATCTCGACCAGTTCGCCACCGGCCTGGTCGGGGTTCGCAGCCCCTACGGCGCGCCCCTGTGCGTGTTCGACCAGGCCTATGTCAGCGGCGGCTCCAGCTGCGGATCGGCCGTGGCCGTGGCGGCGGGGCTGGCAGCCTTCGCCCTGGGCACCGACACCGCCGGCTCGGGCCGGGTGCCGGCCGCGTTCAACCACCTGATCGGGCTGAAGCCGTCCAAGGGCCGCTGGAGCACGCGCGGCCTGGTCCCCGCCTGTCGCTCGCTGGACTGCATCAGCGTGTTCGCCGCCGACCTGGCCGGCGCGGCGCTGGTGGACGAGGTGCTGACGGGGTTCGATGCCGAGGACGACTATTCGCGGCGAGACCCCCTCAGTCGCTCCGCGACAGCTCCCCCAGGGGGGGAGCATCTCTTGGCCGACGCAACACCTAGATCCTCCCCCCTTGGGGGAGGTGGCCCGGAGGGCCGGAGGGGGTTCACCTTCGCCGTCCCCAGACCCGACCAGCGCCTCTTCATGGGCGATGACCAATCCGCCGCCCTCTACGCCGTCGCCATCGAACGCCTGACCGCCGCCGGCGGCACGCCCGTCGAGATCGACATCGCCCCGCTGCTGGACTGCGCCAAGCTGCTCTACAGCGGCCCCTGGGTGGCCGAGCGCACGGCCGCCGTCGAGGACCTGCTGCGCGAGGCGCCCGGCGCGATCCACCCGACGGTCCGCGCCATCGTCCAGGGCGGCTTGGCGGTCACGGGCGTGGAAACCTTCAAGGGCCTCTACGCCCTGGAGGCCCATCGCCGCGCGGCCGAGGCGATCTGGGAGGCGGCCGACATGATGCTGCTGCCCACCGCCCCGACCATCTACCGCCTGAAGGAAGTGCTGGCCGAGCCGATCGCGCTGAACGCCAATCTCGGCCTCTACACCAACTTCGTGAACCTGCTCGACATGAGCGCCCTGGCCGTGCCCGCGGGCTTCCGTGAAAACGGGACCGCCTTCGGCGTCACCCTGATCGGGCCGGCCTTCGCCGACCGCATGCTGCTGGCCTTGGCGCAGCGCTACCTGGAGACCTTCCCCATGGCCGACACGCCGCCCCTCGACCTGACGCCCAGGAAGCCCGGCGTGAAGCTGGCCGTCGTCGGCGCTCACCTCGCCGGCATGCCGCTGCACTGGCAGCTGACCTCGCGCGAGGCCCGGCTGGTCAGCGCGACGAGGACCGCTCCAGCCTACAAGCTCTACGCCATGGCTGAAACGACTCCGCCCAAGCCGGCCCTGGTCCATGTCGGAGACGGCGGCGCGTCGATCCTGGTCGAGGTCTACGAGCTGGACTTCGAGGCCTTCGGCAGCTTCACCGCCGAAGTCCCCGCCCCCCTGGCCATCGGCACGGTGACCTTGGAGGACGGGACGTCCGTGAAGGGCTTCGTCGCCGAACCCCGCGCCCTGAACGGCGCGCGCGATATCACCGAACTGGGCGGCTGGCGCGCCTATATCGCGTCGCTGGCGGGCTAACCGGCGAGACTTCCAAGCATTTTTTCCCGGAATCGCCGGAAACGTGCTAGGATCAGGTACGCGCTAAACTCAGCGCCCTTGCACCAGCAGACAATCGTCTCGACGCTCCGGCCATGGATCAACGCCTGGCCGGATCTCGTCGCGCGCCCTGCCCGGACCCGGAAGTACGATGACCAAGCACGCCGAAATCACCTGGATCGCTCAGAACGGACGTCACACCACCTATGAGCGGATTTCCCATGTCGGCGGCGACTTGCCGACGCCCTGGGCTTTGACGATCAAGCAGGCGGTCAAGCTGGCCGAGGCGGGCCAGCGGCGGTTCTTCGTGATGCGTGACGGCGTCGAGGTGAAGGTCGAGGCCCTGACCAGCCGGACGGGCGCCCGCTACCTGAAGACGGCCATCGACCGCAACGAACCTCACGAGCTCCTGAAGCTTCCGGCCAATCCCGAGTTCGAAGCTCAATTGGCAGCCAACGCGCTGGTCGCCTAGAGCCCAAGCTCAATTGCACCAACAGCTTAGGCTTTGTTTTCCAAGGCCTTATTGAGTTGTCATCCCGGACAAGCACAAAGCGCGCCGATCCGGGACCGACTCGAAGCTCTGAGGTCACGCGTCGGTCCCGGCTCTTCGCCCTGCTTCGCAGGGCTACGGCCGGGATGACAGCTGAAATTCAGCGATCCAGTTAATGCACGCCCTAGGCGCCCAGCCCCGCCAGCGCCTCGGGCCCCACCGCGCCCGGCTTGTCCAGCGGGAAGTCATAGACCGCCGTCGAGCCGTAGCGATGCGGGGCCTGCGGGTCGCGGCGGCGCTTGTCGAAGGCCAGGACGCGGGTGCCCAGCTTGAAGGCCTCCTTGATGTCGTGGGTGACCATCATGATGGTCAGGCCGTGCTCGCGCCAAAGGCCGGTGATCAGCGCGTGCATGTCCAGGCGCACGCCCGGGTCCAGCGCGCCGAACGGCTCGTCCAGCAGCAGGATGCGCGGCTTCTTGATCAGGGCCTGGGCGATGGCCAGGCGCTGCTGCATGCCGCCCGACATCTGGGCCGGATAGACCTCGCCGCTGTCGCCCAGGCCGACGGCGGCCAGCATGGCGTCGGCCTGTTCCAGGGCCGCGCGGCGCCGGGCGCCCGACAGCCGGCCACGGAACATCGAGCCTTCGCAGTCCAGGCCGAACACCACGTTGTCGCGGGCGTTCAGGTGCGGAAACACCGAGTACTTCTGGAACACCACGCCCCGGTCGGGACCGGGCTCGGCACGCAGCTTGCGGCCGTCCAGGTCGATCGCGCCCTTGGTCGGCGCCTCCTGGCCCAGGGCCAGGCGCAGGAAGGTGCTCTTGCCCGCGCCGGACGGCCCGACGATCGAGACGAAGCTGCCCTGCTGGATCGACAGGTCCACGTTCTCGAGCACGACCTTGTCGCCGTACTCGACCCAGACGTTGCGGAAGGTCAGCAGGTCCATCTCAGCGCCCCCGCACGGGGTGGGCCCAGGGATAGACGCGGCGGCTGAAGCTGCGCAGAGCCCAGTCCATCAGCACGGCCAGGATCGAGATCCAGACGACGTAGGGCAGGATGATGTCCATCGACAGATAGCGGCGGACCAGGAAGATCCGGTAGCCCAGGCCGACATCGGCGGCGATGGCCTCGGCCGAGATCAGATAGACCCAGGCCGGGCACAGCGACAGGCGCAAGGAATCGATCAGCCGGGGCATGGCCTGGGGCAGCGCCACGCGCAGGGCCAGTTGCCAGGTGCTGGCGCCCAGGGTCTGGGCCTTGACCAGTTGCTCCTCGGGGATGGCGCCGACCTGGGCGGCCAGGTCGCGGACCATCACCGGGGTGATGCCGATGACGATCAGGGCGATCTTGGCGGTCTCGCCCAGGCCGAAGACGATGAACAATATCGGCAGCACGGCGATCGGCGGCACCACGGCGATGGCCGCCACCAGGGGCCCGAACTTGGCCCTCAGCAGGGGCAGCAGACCAAGCCCCAGACCCAGCACCAGGGCCGTGGCGGTCGAGATCCCCAGAGCCACGCCGATTCGACGCAGGCTGGCCAAGGTGTCCACCACCAGCGGCGCGTCGCCGGTCAGCGGATCGACGCTGGCCATCATCACCACCGCCTCGACCATGGCGGTCGGTGTCGGCAGCAGCTTGTCGCGCGGGTTGTCGGCGTGACGGGCCTGCGAGGCCATCAGATAGACCAGCGCCACCGCCAGCAGCGGCACGAGGCCCAGCAGCACGCCGAGGCCGCCCCTGGGTCTGACGTTTAGCAAGCGGCGCATGGGGTGTGTCTGGGTCCTTGATCTACGGGGAAGCCGCGCTGCCCCGGCCACCGAAACCTCGTCCTTCGACAAGCTCAGGATGAGGTTTTCTACCGCCGAGGCCTGCAAATGGTCCTCATCCTGAGCTTGTCGAAGGACGAGGACCACGCACGGCTTTTGAAAGTCGGTACGCCCTACAGCTTGCCGTCGGCCGCCTGCTGCACATAGGTCGGGTCGAAGCGCAGCTTCACATTGGCCGGGTCGCCCAGCGTCTTGCCATTGGGGAAGCTGATGCCGATGTCGTCCACCGACTTCGCGCCCTGGCCGAACAGGCCCATGCTGAAGCTGAACTTGCGGACGCGGTCGTTGGCGGTGACGAGGTCCGGGCTGACCGTCGCGGCCAGGGCGGCCTTGGGATCGGCGTAGAGGTAGGTGGTCTTCAGCTGGCTCTCGAAGCCGGCCAGGTCCGACCCCGACAGCTTGGCCATCGCCTCGCGGGCGGCCTTGCCCTCCGGAGTCTGGGCCACGGTCAGGGCCAGGGTCTCGTACCAGATGCCGGTCAGGGCCTTGCCGAGATTGGGATTGGCCTTCAGTTCGTCGGTGCTGACCATCAGGCCGTCGAGGATCTCGCCGGGGATCCTGGAGCTGTCGAACACCAGGCTCGCGCCCGGCATCGCCTTCACTTCCGACAGCTGCGGGTTCCAGGTCACCAGGGCCTTGGTGTCGGCCGCGCCGTAGGCGGCGACGATGTCGGCGTCCGAGGTGTTGACCGTCTTGATGTCGGCCATCTTCAGGCCGGCCGTCTCGAGCGCCCGGGCCAGCAGGTAGTGCGAAACCGACAGCTCGACCAGATTGACCGGGCGGCCCTTGATGTCGGCCAGGGTCGCGCCGTTCTTCAGGATCACCCCGTCATTGCCGTTGGAATAGTCGCCGATCATCAGGACGGTGGTGTCCTTGCCGGCGGCGGCAGGCACGGTCAGGGCGTCCATGTTGGTGGCGGTGACGCCGTCCAGCTTGCCGGCCGAGAACTGATTGAGGGACTCGACGTAGTCGTTGATCTGCACCAGCTCGATCTCGACGCCGTACTTGTCGGCCCACTTCTTCACGATGCCCGACTGCTGGGCGTAGGCCCAGGGCATCCAGCCGGCATAGATCGTCCAGCCGATCTTGTAGCTGGTCTTGGCCGGGGCCGCCGCCGGGGCGGTTTCCGCCTTCTCGGCGGATTTGGGTCCGCACGAGGCCAGGGCCAGGCAGGACGCGGCCAAGGCCGCGATGAAACGCTTTCGGGTGAACAGGGCGGTCATGAGCGGGCTCCCTCCAAATTCGCTGAAGGAAGGGTTCGACATATTACGAGTTGTCGCAATCGTAATACTGACGGCGCCGAGCCGGCATGGCTCCGCGCACGCCGTTCTGCCGAAAAAGCAGGCCCCGGGGCCCAGCGGCGCCGCATCGCGCGCCGTTCTCGGCCCGCGCCGCCCGCGCGCCGGGTCCGGGTTTGCCTACCCTTCTCGTGTCACGCAGCGTCGGGCCTTCGCAGGGAGCTGGCGATGACGCTTTCCAAACTGGCCATGGGTCTCTGGCGCCTGATCCGCGAAGGTTTCGCGGCGCGGGGCGGCCGATACTGGCTGACCTGAGCGATCAACGGCCGGGTATCCGTTCGTAGACGATCAGACGCGTCCGCCGCAGCGGAACCACCTTCACCGGCCTGTAGGCGCGTCGCAGCTCGGCCCGGACGATGGCCACGACCTCGAAATTGAAGTCGCGCGCGGCCGGGTCGTGATCGACGATGACGCTGGGCCGGCCGGCGAGGATCCGCCGGACCTCCGAGGCCTGATCGACGCCGATCGCGCCGTTCTCGCGCAGCAGGTTCAGGTGGCCCGCGAACGGGTAGCGCGTGGGCAGGCACGACCCCGTCAGGTGGTAGAGCATGGGATCGCCGTTCCAGACGTAGAGGCACCCCTTCAGACGCGGACGGATGGCCTCGACCATCGCCGTCATTTCCGCCTGATGGCCGCGCTTGAGGTGCATCTTCCGGATGACCACGACATTGGCGATAACGCCGGCCAGCAGCATCAGGGTCGCCGCCGCCAGGCCCAGGCGGTAGGGGCGATGCGTGAACAGCGGGGCGCAGGCCAGCGCCAGGGGCGCGAACAGCGGCAGCGCGTAGTGATCGAAATAGGTGCCGAACGCCAGATAGCCGACCATCGCCGCGACCAGCCAGGCCAGGGCGAACCGCATGGTCGACGCTCCGACCAGAAAACGTCGCCAGGGGCCCAGCAACAGCGTGAGGAGGACGGCCAGCACCGGGATCTGCAGCAGCTTCCAGGCCTTGGCCAGCCGGCGCAGCAGCTCGGCGGGCGGGGCGTCGGAACGATCGCCGATCGACAGGAAGTTGGCGTAGATGAAGGCGTCGGCGTGACCGATCCAGGCGTACCAGTAGAGGGCGACCAGGGTCGGCGCCAGGGCGATGGCGATCCAGATCATCGCGTCGACCGCCAGGCGGCCTGGCCGGCGACTGACGCGCCACGAGGCCCACATCAGCGCCAGCCCCATGAACACGCCCTCGAAGACCGCCGTGTACTTGACCTGCATCGCCAGGCCGATCAGCCCCATGGCCAAGGCCCCTCCGCGCCGAATCCGCTCGGCCGAGACGCCTGCGCGGGCGACGACGGTCATGGTCGCCAGGGCCGCTCCCGCCACGAACAGATTGTAGAACACCGGGGCCTGACCGCCGGTCCCGCCGACCAGGCCCAGCAACAGCAGGTAGATCACGCCGGCGACGGTGGCGGCCTTGAGGCCGGCCATGGGGGCGGCCATGCGGGCGACGATGATGGCGGTCCCGGCCGCGAACAGGGTGGCGACGACCTGGTACTGGACGATCCCGTCGCCGCCCAGCAGCCGGATCGCGGCGAACAGCACGAACAGGCCCACCGGCTTGCGGTCCCAGATGTCCACATAGGGCAAAGCCCCCTGCAGCATTCGGTCCCCGACCAGCAGATAGAAGTTCTCGTCGACATGGATCAGCGGATTGCCGAACTGGACGCCTCGGATCGCGAAGGCGGCCAGCAGCAGGATGACGACGGTCGCCGCCCAGCGGCGGCGGCGCTCGTCGAACGCCGCCCGCTGTTTCAGCAACAGCGTGCTCATCGCACCGCCCTTCCCGCCAGGGTCGCCAGAACGGTGCGGGCCTTGCGCACGGCGGCGGTCGGACGCCAGGTCAGGCGCTGCACGGCGCGATAGTTCCAGAAGGCGCCCAGCAGCGCCCCGGTCGCGCCGGCCGCGAACCACGGCGCGCCCAGCGCATGCAGCCCCGCCCCGACCGCCTCGCTGACGATCGCGCCGCCCAGGCAAGCGACATAGAAGCTCGCCAGGCCCCGCCAGAGCGCGGGACCGCGCAGGCGGCGATCCCGGAAGGTCAGGCCGTTGTTGAGCATGAAGTTCCAGTTCATCGCCAGAAAGATCGCGCAGCTCTGGCCCAGCCAGAACGGCGCGCCCAGCGCCCGGCCCGTGCTCAGGACCGTCAGGTGGACCAGCAGGCCCGTCAGTCCGACGAACAGGAACTGGGTCATGCGCGCGGGCAAGGCCCCGCCCGTCCGCTTCTCGACCAGCAGCGCCAGGAGGTCGAAGACCACCCGAAGATCCAGCTTCGACACGCCGCCGACCCGCGAACGCAGCACCGTCGGGACCTGGGCCAGCCGCGGCCGACGGCGGGCCGAGGCGACGACGTCGATCAGGATCTTGAACCCCAGGCCCGACAGGCGCGGCCTGACCGTTTCATACCAGGCCCGGGTCATCATGAAACAGCCGCTCAGCGGATCGGCCAGGCGCAGGCCCAGCAGCAGGCTCGAAACCCCGATGCCCGCGCGGCTGCCCCAGTGTCGGAAGCCCGTGAGACCCGGTCCGCTGCCATCCAGATAGCGGCTGGCGACCACGACATCGACCGGCGCCTGGGACAGGCGCTCCAGCATCCTCCGGATCAGTCGCGGATCATGCTGTCCGTCGCCGTCCATCACCGCCAGGGTCTCGCCGCGCGCCGCGTCCCAGCCGGCGATCGCGGCCGAGGCCAGCCCGCCGGCGCCGTCGCGACGGATCAGGCGAACGGCGGGGTAGACACGGGTGCGCTCGAGCACCACCCGGGCCGTGGCGTCGTCGAGGGAGTCATCGACGACGATGATCTCGTGCGGGACACTCGCCAGATCGGCGCTCACGTCATCCAGGACCCCGCCGATCGCCTCGTGTTCGTCGAGGGTGCAGATGACCACCGACACCCGTGGCGAGGCCTGGGACGCCATCACGGGGACATCGCGGCGCGGCGCGGCGAGCGCGCCAGAGAGGGGATGCTGGAGCATGGATCAGGTCCGGATCGCGATCGGCTGGGCCGTCGCTCGAAGGAGTGAAGCCCAGGCCTGATCGGTCGACGGGTCGCGCCCCGGGGAAGGGATGCGCGGCCCCTGGGCGGCGTCATCCGAACCGTATGTCACATAGTTTTGGATTGTCTAGTTATTACTATACATGCCATGTTACGCCCCACGCGACGCGGAAGGCCGGGCGGCGAAGGTTCTCAGCCGACGATGTGGGTCCAGCCCGACCATCCCGCGTCGGGAGCCGCCATGCAGGGGGCAAAAGCTGGGTCGGTCGGTTGGGGATCAGAGTGTTCGGGGCTGCTTGGCGTCTCGATCAGCACGTAGCCGTCGATACGCCCGTTGCCGTCGACATCGACCTCGACCTTCTGGGCGCCCCGATGGAAGTCCCGAGGCGCGTCGAGGAGCTCTTCCCAGCGCGGCACGGCGACGACCTCGCCCCTGGCGGTCATCAGCCGGTCGCCTTCGCGGGCGTCGAAGTCGAGGATCGTGCCCAGCAGGGTGTCGGCCTGGTCCATTGCGCCCGGCGCGCTGATCACGAAGGTGTCGGCTCCGCTTCCGCCAGAGGCGAGGGCCTGGGACGCCAGCACGATCCAGTCGTCGCCCGCGCCGCCCTCGAGGACGTCGTGACCGCCGCCGCCGATCAGCACGTCGTCGCCGTCGCCGCCGACCAGGTGCTCGTCCTCGGCGCCGCCGATCAGGATGTCGTCGCCGTCACCGCCCCGGACCTGCACCAGCAGCGCGACCTGGCCGTCCACCCGGACGTTCTGCTGGATCTCGCTCCAGATGGCTTGTGAGGCCTGCGCGACCTGGGCGGGGCCGGCGCCCACGGCGGCCACGGCGACCGTGTCGGGCCGCGAAGCCGAAGGCGGCGGATCGTCGATCGGCGCCGGCGTCAGCGCCGCCACGGCCTGGACATCATGGTCGTGGGCGTGGTCAGCGTCGGATCCGTGCCCCGCGCCATCGGCCTTCGCCTCGCCGTCGATCGGCGGCAGATGCGTGATCGACGCCTTGGTCGACCCGGTGACGGTGTCCGCCGCCGGCCAGGCCACGCCTTCCATCACCTGCGGCAGCTGGTGACGCAGCTTTTCCTCGAGCAGGGCCGCGACAGCGACCAGGATCATCATGTCCACGCCGCTCTGCAGCCGTCCGAACGGCACGACGACGCCCGCCGCCGCCGGCTCCGGCCTCAGCCACCGTCCGAGGGCTTCACCCAGGTTGTCGCCACGCGACACGACTTCCTCGCCGGCCACGTGGACGAGGAACTGGTTGGCCAGGCGGGCGACGTGGACCAGGACCTCGCCGTCCTCGTTCATCACGGCGCACCACGGCGCGCCGTCGTCGGTGGCGCCGAACACCACTTCCAGGTCGCCGCCGCTCGGGAAATGCTCGGTCAGCGCCTGTAGCCGACCCCGCTCGGACGCGGTCCATTGGCCGCTGTCGCGGATCCAGTCAGCCAATGAAAGAACAGTGCCCACGTTACGGAAACTCGCGATGGCCTAGGCGCGCGCCTGGCTTGCCGAGGCGGCGGCGCCGAACAACAGTCGGTGCAGTTCGGGTTCATAATAGGCCAGGAGCGTCTTGGCGAATTCCGCCTCGTCCAGGCGCAACGCCTTGGCCCAGGCGGCCTGGGTCTCGATCGGCAAACGGCCGACGCCGCTCTCCACCTGCGAGACGAAGGTGTAGTAGCGCAGTCCGACCTCTTCGGAGAGCTGGGCCTGGGTCAGACCCGCCTGCTCGCGCGCCGCCTTCAGCCAGCGGCCGGCCTCCTGCCGCAGGATCTTGGTCTGGGCGGCCTTGGCGGCGTCTGGCGCTGATCGTGACATGCGGCATCCTGAGGTTCGACGGCGTCAGCCCGACAGACGCCCGCCGACAACAGTAATTATGCAACGTTTTATCACGCAAGGCCAGCGAGTGCGTTAGAGGCGGCCGCCCACCACCGAGAGAGCCGCTTGACTTCAGTTAAAACTAGATGCGATAAAATATATAACGTCGCCGGATCGCAGATCCAGGATCGCCATGATCAGTCTCCCCCCGTCTGATCGCCGGCTGATCCGGCGGCGTCCCCTTCCGGGGCGCTAATCGACCGCCAGGATGACATGCGAGGCCTTGATCAGCGCCTGGGCCCGGGCGCCGACCTCGAAGCCCAGGGCCTCGCCGCTGCCGCGCGTGATCGTCGCCGTCAGGGTCTTTCCCGCCTCCAGTTCCAGCACGATCTCGTCGTTCACGGCGCCCTCCTCGTGGCGGATCACCGTGCCCGCCAGGCAGTTGCGGGCCGAGGTCCGCAGGCCGTCGTCGCCCGGGGCCAGGATCACGAAGCTCGACTTGATCAGGGCGACGGCTTCCCGCCCCGGCGCCAGGCCCAGGTCCGCCACGCTTTCGCGGGTGACGACGGCGACGATGGCGACGCCGGGCGACACCCTCAGGGTCACCTCGGCGTTGACGGCCCCGAGGGTCACGGTCTCGACGACGCCCCGCAGGGCGTTGCGGGCGCTGGTCTTCATGCCAAGGCTCCAGGTCAGGGAATTGAGATCGACGTCCGCGTCGCCCAGCGCCTGTTCCAACTGGTCCATGAGTTGAGCCAGGCCGTCCTCGACCTTGGCGTAGGCCGCCAGGACCGCTTGCCCCGCGGGCGTGACCTGGGCCGCGCCGCCCTGCCGGCCGCCCGTCTGGGCCACGATCAGGGGCCGTTCGAACAGGTTGTTCAACGCCTGAACCGCGTCCCAGGCGCCCTTGTAGCTGAGCCCCACCGCCTTGGCCGCGGCGGTGATGGAGCCATGGGCCTGGACGGCGGTGAGCAGGCGGATGCGATCGGGGCCCACCCGCGAGGCGGGGCCCTTGCGCAGCTGAAGCACGGCCTGGATGGGAAGCGGTCGGGTCATGGTCAATTCTGGCTTGGGGCCGGGGCGTTCGATCCTGGAAGTCGAGGAAATCCGACGACTTGTCCATGATGCTCGACGGCGATGACCGCGAGCCGCCGACGCCCCGTCGTGGGTGCAAGAATGCATTGCGGCCGTCCAAGGCCAAGCCGATAGTTTCACATCGTCATCTCCGTGGAACGCGCCTTGAACACCCAGCCCGGTCCAGACCCCATCGACGTCGCGGTCGGAACCCGTATCCGGGTCCAGCGACGCCACATGAAGATCAGCCAGGACGACCTGGCCCGGGTTCTGGGCCTGACCTTCCAGCAGGTCCAGAAATACGAGCGCGGCTCTAATCGAGTCTCGGCCTCGATGCTGGTGCGCATCGCGGCCAAGCTGCAGACCACGGTCGGCAGCCTGGTGGGCGAGGACGTGTTGGCCGAACAGGACGTGGCCATGCTGACCGCGCTTTCGACGCCGGGCGCGATCGACCTGCTGCGCGCCTACAGCCAGGCCACACCGAAGGGCCGCAAAGCTATCCTGACCGTGGCCAAGACCCTGGTCGAACCGGACGAGACGGCGGGCGGCGTCTGAAAGGTAATCGCGCGCATGCCCATCCACACTCCGCTCATCCCGGCGAAAGCCGGGACCCAAGCGGAGCTGGCCATGCCTGGCTCAGCGCCACGTCTGGACGGGCAGCTTGGGTCCCGACTTTCGTCGGGATGAGCGGATGGTCATGGAAAGTGGGTTGTTAAGCCCCCGCGTCCAACCGCTCGATCCCGCTCACCCCAGCCTCGGTCAGCGCCGCCACCAGTTCCTCGACCGCCGCATCGACCTCGGCCGGATCGCGGCCGCGGATCACCAGGCTGGCGCCATAGACGTCAGGCGGGGCGAAGAACGGATAGCTGCCGATCGACAGGTCCGGATGGGCCTTGGCCACCGCCTCCAGCGGCGCGGCGATCGTGCCCTCGCCGGTGCCGGTGACACGGACCGTCTTGCTGATCACCACCGCCCCGGTGCGCAGGCGCGGCCCGACGTCGTCGAGCATGCCGCGCATGATCGCCGGCACCCCCGCCAGCACGAAGACATTGCCGATCTGGAAGCCGGGCGGTCCCTGGACGGGGTTCTTCACCAGCGTGCCGCCCTCGGGCACGTGGGCCATGCGGCGGCGGGCGGCGTTGGGCTCGCCCCAGCGCTCGCGCAGCAGGGCTATGATCTCGGGATGCTCGGGCGCGGTGACGCCGAACGCCTTGGCCACCGAGTCGGCGGTGATGTCGTCGTGGGTGGGACCGATGCCGCCGGTGGTCACCACATAGTCGTAGCGGTGGCGCAGGGCGTTGACCGCGTCGACGATCTCCTGCTCGACGTCGGGCACCACGCGCACCTCGCAGACGTCGACGCCGTAGGTCGCCAGATACTTGGCGATGGCGTTGAGGTTCACGTCCTGGGTGCGGCCCGACAGGATCTCGTCGCCGATGATCAGAACGGCGGCGGTTACGCGCTCGCTGGTGGTCATGACCGTGATCCCCTACATCGAACATCTCTGCCGTCCGACTTAAGGCCACCATGCTTCTCCCGCAACCGATGGCGCGCGGCGTCCTCGTCCAGCGCTACAAGCGCTTCTTCGTCGACATGGTGCTGGACGACGGGCGCGAGGTCACCGCGCACTGTCCGAACCCCGGCGCCATGCTGGGACTGAAGGACCCCGGCCTGGCCGCCTGGGTGTCGTGGTCGGGCGATCCCAAGCGCAAGCTGGCATGGACGCTGCAACTGGTGGAAGCCGATGGAGGCCTGGTGGGCGTCAACACCATGAACCCAAACAAGCTCGTGGCCGAGGCCCTGGCGGCCGACGCGATTCCCGAGCTGTCCGGCTACGCCGTGATCCGACCCGAAGTGAAGTACAGCGAGGCCAGCCGCGTCGATTTCCTGCTCACCCACCCCGACCGACCGCCTTGCTGGCTGGAAGTGAAGAACTGTCACTACCGTCGCGACGGGACGCTGGCGGAGTTTCCGGACTGCGTGGCGGCGCGCTCGGCCAAACATCTGAAGGACCTCGCCGCCGAGGTCGCCAAGGGCGCGCGGGCCGTGCAGCTGTTCGTGATCCAGCGCACCGACTGCGACAGTTTCGCCGCCTGCGACGATCTGGATCCGGTCTATGCGCGGGGTTTGCGCGACGCGGCGGAGGCGGGCGTTGAAGTTCTGTGCTATCGTTGCGACATAAGCCCTGACGCAATTCGTATTTCTCAGCGCATCCCCTGGCGGGACGCGCCGGCAATTTGAGACCAGACGCATGACCCTTGACGACACGGCCGAGATCGAAGCCGAGACCCGCACCGGCGCGATCAAGATCCACAAGCCCGCCGACTTCGAAGGCATGCGCAAGGCCGGCAAGCTGGCGGCCGAGTGCCTGGACATGCTGATCCCGCATGTGAAGCCCGGCGTGTCGTCCGACGATCTGGACACCCTGGCCCGCGAGTTCATCCTCGACCACGGCGCCCTGCCCGCCTGCCTGTTCTATCGCGGCTATCCCAAGACCGTCTGCATCTCGCGCAATCACGTGGTCTGCCACGGCATCCCCGGCGAGTGGGCGCTGCGCGAAGGCGACATCGTCAATATCGACGTGACCGTGATCGTCGACGGCTGGCACGGCGACACCTCGCGGATGTACGGCGTCGGCGAGGTGGGCCCTCGCGCCCGCCGCCTGGTCGAGATCACCTACGAGGGCATGAAGCGCGGCCTGGACGCGGTGAAGCCGGGCGCTACCCTGGGCGACATCGGCTACGCCATCCAGTCCTATGTCGAGGCCCAGCGCTGCTCGGTGGTGCGCGACTTCTGCGGCCACGGCCTGGGCAAGGTGTTCCACGACGCGCCCAACATCCTGCACTTCGGCCGCCCCGGTCAGGGCGCGGTGCTGAAGCCGGGCATGTTCTTCACGGTCGAGCCGATGGTGAACCTGGGCAAGCCCGCCGTGAAGGTGCTGGGCGACGGCTGGACGGCCGTGACCCGCGACAAGTCGCTGTCGGCCCAGTGCGAGCACTCGATCGGCGTGACGGAAGACGGCTACGAGGTGTTCACCGCCTCGCCGACCGGGCTGTTCCAGCCGGCGATCCTGGGCGGCTGATCGTCTAGAGCCCCTCCCCCGTGGGGGAGGAACGCGACTCGACAACCTTCAATTGATCTGCCCTACTTGATGCTCGCATGACGGGGGCGAGATGGTCAGCGGCAGATCACTCAGGTCGACGGATGTCGAGGCGCCCAAGCCCGCCGGCGTCGCCGACGCCACGACGACCAAGCCCGCGCCCAGCCACGCCCTCGGCCACCGCGAACGCCTGCGCGAAAGGGCCAAGGCCACGGGGCTGGCCGGCCTGCCCGACTACGAGCTGCTCGAACTCTATCTCTTCCGCACCTTCGCGCGGGGCGACGTCAAGCCGATGGCCAAGGCGCTGCTGGCGCGGTTCGGCTCGTTCGGGGCGACGATCTCGGCCTCGATCGAGGAGCTGAAGACCGTGGCCGGCGTGGGCGAGACCGCCGCGATCGACATCAAGCTGCTGCACGAAGCCGCGCTGCGGGCCGGTCGCGACAAGATCGCCAAGCGGCCGGTGATCTCGTCCTGGACGGCGCTGCTGGGCTATGTCCGCGTCGCCCTGGCCAACGAGCCGCGGGAACAGTTCCGGGTCATGTTCCTGGACAACAAGAATCAACTCATCGCCGACGAGGTGATGAACCACGGCACGGTCGATCACGCGCCGGTCTATCCGCGCGAGGTGATGCGCCGGGCGCTGGAGCTGTCGAGCAGCAATATCATCCTGCTGCACAACCATCCGAGCGGCGATCCGACGCCGTCGCGGCCCGATATCGAGATGACCAAGCTGATCGTCGAGGCCGGCAAGGCGCTGAAGATCAATGTCCACGATCACCTGGTGGTCGGCCGCGACGGCGTGGCCAGCTTCAAGGCGCTGGGGCTGTTCTAGGCGCGCCACCGACGTCCGCCCCACGAAGTGGAGGGCGGCGTCAGACTCAGCGCGGCTCAAGGATATCGAGAAGCGCGGGCTGGCGCAGGGTCGCGACATCAGCGCAAAGGGTTTTGGCCGCCTCGATCCAGCGGCGAATGAACACTACGGCTGCAACCTCTTGGTCTGGCGCTGAAACCGCGTTGTCGACCTCGCTCCCTAGACAGGCATGGCGCGGCGCCCGCCGCCGCCAACCTCGGAAGTCGTCCTGTCTCATGCCCTCTGCTCCCTTCCCCGCGCGCCGTCCGGCGTCGCCGACGCCGAGCTGTTCGCGCCCCGCGGGGATAGTCGTGCGTAATCTGATCATCGCCGCCGCGGCCCTGGCCGTGACGGGCGGCCCCGCCGTCGCCGAAACCAAGCCTCAGAACGGTTGGCTGACGCTCAGCGCTCCCAGCACCCAGGACCGCCTCGTGTTCGACGGCGCGGTCTGGCGCTGCAAGGCCGAGGTCTGCCGCTCGCCCCAGGTGAAGTCGTTGCCGGCCCTGCGCAGTTGCAAGCGCCTGGCTCGCAAACTGGGAACGATCACCGGTTTCGGCTATCGCGGCGTGACCCTGTCGGAGACCCAGTTGGCCGACTGCAACCCCGTCCAGATCGTCAAGACGCCAGCGACGTCCGAGGTCGCGGCGGCGCGCTGACCTCGACCTCGAAGGAGACCTGGGGACGCGCTTTCGCGCGCGTCCTCAGCCGGGGGCCGCAACCGAAACCTCACAGGCGTGGGCATCAGCGATCATATGGGGCCCGTGCGCAGCCTTCGCCTTGACCCGGGTTCGCCAATCCCCGAGCGTGGCCGCTAGCAACACGCCACGTCGGAGCCAAGATGTCCCGCCTGCTGACCGTTCTCCTCGGCTCCGCCGCCCTCGCCACCGCGGCCTCGCCCCTGACGAGTTGGGCCGCCGACACCCCGGTCTCCAAGGCCGACAAGGCCCTGCACGAGAAGGTCCTGACCCTCGACACCCATCTCGACACCCCCGAGCACTTCGCGCGCCCGGGCTGGAGCATGGTGGATCGCCACGCGGTCAAGGTCGACGGCACCCAGGTCGATCTGCCGCGGATGAACGCCGGCGGTCTGGATGGCGGGTTCTTCGTGATCTACACCACGCAAGGCGCCCTGACCGCCGAGGGCTATCGCGAGGCCCGCGACCTGGCCCTGGAGCGCGCCACCGAGATCCGCGAGATGGTCGCGGCGCACGGCGACACGTTCGAGCTGGCCTACACCGCCGACGACGCCGAGCGGATCAACAAGGCCGGCAAGAAGTTCGTCTTCCAGAGCATCGAGAACAGCTGGCCGCTGGGTGAGGACCTCACCCTGATGGACACCTTCTACAAGTCCGGGGTCCGGATGGCCGGGCCGGTCCACTTCCGCAACAACCAGTTCGCCGACAGCTCGACCGATAAGCCGATCTGGCATGGCTTCTCGCCGCTGGGCCTGCGCTGGCTGGCCGAGGCCAACCGGCTGGGCATCCTGATCGACGTCAGCCACGCCTCCGACGACGTGGTCGACCAGGCCGTGCAACTGTCGAAGGTCCCGATCATCGCTTCCCACACCGGCGCCAAGGCGGTCTACGACCATCCGCGCAATCTGGACGACGCGCGCCTGAAGAAGATCGCCGACGCGGGCGGGGTGATCTGCATCAACTCGGTCTATCTGAAGGCCACGCCCACCAGCCCCGAGCGCAAGGCCGCGTTCGAGGCCCTGGGCAAGATCCCCGACAGCGAAACGGCCAGCCAGGCCGAGATCGTCGCCTTCATGAAGAAGAAGGTCGAGATCGACGCCAAGTATCCGCCCGTCCGCGCCACGTTCGAGGACTTCATGGCCAGCCTGCTGCACACCCTGAAGGTGGCGGGTCCCCAGCACGTGGGCATCGGCGCCGACTGGGACGGCGGCGGCGGGGTGGAGGGCTTCGAGGACGTCGCCGACCTGCCCAAGGTCACCGCCCGCCTAAAGGCGGCCGGCTACACAGACGCCGACGTCGCGGCGATCTGGGGCGGCAACGTGCTGCGCATCGTGCGCCAGGCCCAGGACTACGCGGCCAAGCAGACCGCCGCGAAATAGGCTCGCGCTTTCGGATAACGCGGTTCTCGGTTAGCCTCTCCCGGCGTCGTTGGGAGGGCTGTCCGCATGTTCCGTGTCGCGTTCTGGGCCGGCCTGGCCGCCCTGGTCTGGCTGGCCGTTCCCACGGCCGCCTCGGCCGCCAGCTTCGACTGCGCCAAGGCGGGCACGCCCACCGAGAGGGCGATCTGCAAGGACCCGGCGATTTCCAGGCTGGACGACCAGGTGGCGGCGGCCTTCAAGACCGCCCAGGGCCTGTGGCCGGCCGGAAACTGGTCGGCCTATATCCGCACCGAACAGCGGCAATGGCTGAAGGACCGTAACGACATCTGCAAGGGCGACGTCGCCTGTCTGAAGCAGGACTATGCGCGCCGTCTGAGCTTTCTGACCCATCCCAGCCTGAAATGGATGGGCCGCTATGTCGCCGGGCGCTGCCCCAACGACGGGGTCTATCTGGACGTGACCCAGAGCTACCCCGAGGCCGGCATCGGGGTCGAGCTCTACATCTGCCCCGATCCGAAGGGGAACATGCTGCTGCAGGCCCGCGGCGACGTCGACGCGTCGGGGAAGCTGAACTTCGAGGACGCCGGCTGCCCGCGCGTGCTGGCCTTCACCCAGGACACCGCGACCCTGTCCGCCCCCAGGACAGAGCGGTGCGCCATGGGGACGGACCTGAAGGTCTTCCGCCGCGACCCGGCCAAATCGCCCTATCTGTCGGAGTAGGCCTATGACCCTTTTGGGGACCCGTCTCGTCGCCGCCCTCGCCGGGCTGGTCCTGCTCCTGCTGGCCGCCCCCGCGACCGCCGCCAGCTTCGACTGCGCCAAGGCCCGCGCCAAGGTCGAGAAACTGATCTGCAAGGACCCGCAGCTGTCGCGCCAGGACGAGGACCTGGCCAAGGCCTATGGCGAGGCCCTGAAGCTGTGGGACGGCCAGATCGCCGCCTATGTGAAGCTGAACCAACGCGGCTGGGTCGGCGCGCGCGCCCTGGAGCCGCCTGGGATGAGCGGGGGCGGGATCCTCTGCACCGACGACGAGACCGCCCTGCCCTGCCTGCGGACCGTCCAGGCCGACCGCCTCGCGGTGCTGAAGAACCCGGGCTTCCGGCTGAGCGGGATCTATGCGCGCGGCCAGGATTTCCTGCGCATCAGGGCCGTGCCGACAGGCCTGGATTTCGCCTACCAGCTGGCCGACGCCAAGGCGAGCCAGGGCTTCACCGACGACACCCAGCCGGTGAGGGTGGCGACCGGCCAGACAGTCATCAGCTTTCCGCTGACCGGCACGGGTCCCGACGCCTGCCGGCTGGACGCGGCGTTCACCGCCGACACCGTGGTGCTGACCCAGAAGGGCCCGTGCGGCGGGGCGAAGCTGGGCGGGTGGTGGAAGCGGGACCAGACGCGGGATCCGGAAGCGGAGCTGTTCTAGCTTCGCGTCCGCCTTTGCCACGCATCGCAGAACCGCCACCCCATCAGCGCCGTGAACACCGCCGCATAGACCAGCGGCGGTCGGTGGTCGGCCTTCACCAGCAGGTAGTAGTGGGCCACGCCCAGCGGGACGATCAGATAGATCAGCCAGTGCAGCCTCTGCCAGGTCGCCCGGCCCAGGCGCTGGATCATGCCGTTGGTCGAGGTCACCGCCAGGGGGATCAGCAGCACGAAGGCGGCCATGCCCAGGGTGATGAAGGGCCGCTTGAGGATGTCCTTCACCAGCTGGCCCCAGTCGAAGAACAGGTCGACGCCGATATAGGTCAGCAGGTGCAGGCAGATGTAGCTGAAGGCGAACAGGCCGATCGTGCGGCGAAAGCGGACCAGGCGGGGCTTCCTCAGGATGCGCGCGGCCGGGGTGATCGCCAGGCCCACCAGCAGCAGGCGCAGGCCCCAGACGCCGATCTGGCGGATCAGGGTCTCGATCGGATTGGCCCCCAGGTCGCCGCTGAACGCCCGCCAGGCCAGCCAGACCAGCGGCGCGAAACAGGCCAGCCAGACGGCGGCGTAGACCAGCTTGTCCTGGGGCTTGGAGGGGCGCCGGCTCAAAGCCCTTCCCCCTTGATGGGGGAAGGGTTGGGATGGGGGTGACACGACGGCGCGCCACTCAACAGCGTCATGGAGTCGGAGACATTCCAACCGCCGCAGACACCCCCAACCCCGGCCCTTCCCCCATCAAGGGGGAAGGGGGAATGCGATGCTCTGGCCGCCATCAGAAGTTCCGCTTCAGGTCCATGCCGCGATAGAGGTCGGCGACGTATTGGCCATAGCCGTTGAACGGCAGGGTCTCGCGGCGGCGGAATTCGCCGATCCGGCGCTCGGTGGCCTGCGACCAGCGCGGATGGTCCACGGCGGGATTGACGTTGGAATAGAAGCCGTACTCGCGCGGGGCCAGCACGTTCCAGGCGGTGGCGGGCATGCGCTCGACCAGGCTGATCCGAACGATCGACTTGATGCCCTTGAAGCCATACTTCCACGGCACGACGAGCCGGATCG
>ERZ511473.891-NODE-891-length-35405-cov-68.128199_pt1 | contig 35405 bp, 34 predicted proteins | sample MGYA00374947_ERZ511473 | MGnify/ENA primary metagenome ERZ511473 (study PRJEB26303, sample SAMN06343854) | sediment metagenome | isolation source: hot spring sediment | place: Canada: British Columbia | collected 2012-09-26 ... | reverse complement strand
TCTTTACTATCCCTTGCCAAGCCTTGCTCTATCCTCTGCCTCAAACCCTTTATAGAAAGGTCTTTGAGAAACTCTCCCAGGCTTGATCCTTCCACAGGAAAGTGGGGCATAAGATAACCGTTACCCTCAAGAAGTTCAAAGTTATCTACCGTTTTCTCTGCCACCTCAAGGGTGTTCTTAAGAGCCTCTTCCCACCCTTCAAATTTACCCTTGAACTTCTCCCATACTTCTTCTGGGCTTGCAAAATGTAGGCCTTCGTTAGCACACCTTAGTCCACCACCTTGCTGTATCTCCATTAGCGTTTTCTTCATTTGTATGGCCATAAGTACCTGGTGGGCAAGTCTGTCCTCTGGCATAAGGTAGTGAGAATCATTGGTAGCTACCAGCTTTACTCCAAGCCTTTTGGCTATCTTTATAAGAGTTCTGTTGGCAACCTCTTGTTCTGGCAAGGAGTTGGACTGAAGTTCAAGGTATAGGTCTTCACCAAAAAGGTCCAAAAACCTTTTTACCCATTCTTCAGCCTTTTGCTCTTCTCCAAGGCTTGCGTAGTAGGTTGGTACGCCTTTTAGGCAAGCCGTTATGGCTATTAGCCCTTCATGGTATTGGCTCAAAAGCTCATAATCTATGCGTGGTTTGTAATAAAAACCTTCCTTGTAAGAAAGGGTAGACAACTTCATAAGGTTTTTTAACCCTTGGTCGTTCTTTGCAATAAGGATGAGATGATGGTTGTGCCTGTCTGTTATGTTATCTTCCGATGCTTTACCCCTTCTGTCCAAGCGTGAGCCCGTGGTAAAGTATGCCTCCATACCTATGAGAGGCTTTATACCGGCGGACTTCATCTCCTTATAAAAGTCCAGTATGCCAAATAGATTCCCATGGTCTGTTATGGCAACTGCCTTATAGCCATGCTCCTTTGCCTTTTTTGATAGGTCCTTTATCTTTATAGCTCCATCAAGCAGGGAGTACTGAGTGTGAAGGTGCAGATGCACAAAGTCTTTCATGTACTATTAACATACCAGTAAGGTTTCTAAAACACAAATTTTAAAAGGCTTGGAACATAAGCCTTTTGTGAAACTCACCTAAATGCCTAGCCTATTGTGTTTTTTTATCCAGATGGTACCTTGTATATATCTTGTGTTAGAAGGTCTACGCCCACCTCAAGGTTTTCAATCCATTCTATAAACCTCTTTACCATATCCTTACCTTTAAAAATAGCGCCATGCTGTGGTACTATCATCTCAATATCCAAGTCTTTGACCATGTTAGCCCAAAACCTCAGCACCTTATTGCTAACCATATACCTTCTATGAAAACCTTCCATGTACTTAATATGCTTGTCAAAGTCCTCCACAAAGAAGTAATCCTGCCCCAAAGAAGCACCAAGGTCTCCGGAAAAGAGTATCTTAGAGCAAGGGTCATAAACCTGAAAATTCCCCTCTGAATGTAAAAAGTGTGCTGGAAGTATGTATAGCTTACAATCTCCACCAAGTGTAAGCACTGTACCGTTGTCATCTATTGGCACAACCCTACCCTCAAGCTGGGAATCCAAGCCAAAGTGGGGCAAAAACCTCATCCAAAGCTTGGATATATATGCTTCTGCCTTGGTGGTCATAAGCCAACCGTTTATGGATGCCACTATATCTGGGTCCTGATGAGACAGGAAGATATACCTTATCTGACTTGGTGGTATATAAACAGCAAGCTCGGAAAGAAGCTTTGAAAAAACCTTATGACCTCCAGGGTCTAAAAGCATGCCTTCATCTTTGTGAATTATAAGAACCTGATTGGCTTGCACCGCACTGGCAGGAGTAAGCTCTTCGAAAAATATTACTTTGTGGTCTGGCGTGTTAAAGATGACCTTCTTCATGGACACACCTCCAACCTGATAATTATCATATAGTATACCCTAAGTATTTCGTAGTTTAAAGAAAAGCTTGCAGAGGCATTGAGTAGTTTTATAATTTATAAACTATGTTTCAGTTTACAGAGGAGCAAATAAAACGCTATGCAAGACATATAATCCTACCTGAGGTTGGCGGAAAGGGACAGGAAAAGCTTTTAAAATCCAAGGTGCTGGTGGTTGGAGCTGGCGGTCTTGGTTCCCCAGCCGTATATTACCTTGCTGCCGCAGGCGTTGGAACCATAGGTATAGTGGATTTTGATGTGGTAGATTTCTCTAACCTCCAAAGACAAATTCTTCACAACACAGAGAGAGTGGGCATACCAAAGGTAGAATCCGCACGTATGACCGTAGAGAAGCTAAACCCAGATGTAAAGGTGGTAACTTACAACACCATGATAAACAAATCCAACGTTATGGACATTATAAAAGATTATGATGTGGTCCTTGATGGCACGGATAACTTTCCCACACGGTTTCTTATAAACGACGCCTGCTACTTTTTGGGCAAACCTCTTGTTTCCGCGGCCATGTTAAGGTTTGAGGGACAAATTTCCGTTTTTGATTATAGAGATAAGGAAAACTCTCCTTGTTATAGGTGCCTTTATCCTGAACCGCCACCACCCGGCCTGGTGCCTTCATGTCAAGAAGCTGGCATTCTTGGCTCCATAGGTGGTATTATGGGTTGTATCCAGGCAACTGAGGCCATAAAGGTGCTTCTTGGTATAGGTGAGCCTTTGGTAGGCAGGCTTCTTATAATGGATGCCCTTTCTATGGACTTTAGAAAGGTCAAACTACGTAAGGACCCCAACTGTCCCCTTTGTGGTAAAAACCCAACCATAAAAGAGCTTATAGAGTATGAGCAAGTGTGCGATGTGCATTTTTAGGAGTTAAAGATGGAGCTTGTAGGCATTGAGGATTTTTTAAAACTGGATATAAGGCTTGCTAAGATAGTTTCCGCAGAGAGGGTAGAAGGCTCAGAAAAGCTTTTAAAGCTAAAGGTCTCCCTTGGAGAGGAAGAAAGGACTCTTATGGCTGGCATAGCCAAGTTTTACAGCCCAGAGGAGCTTATAGGGAAAAAGGTGCTTATGCTTGCCAACCTAAAACCAAGGAAGATCTTTGGCGTAGAATCCCAAGGCATGGTTCTTGCCCTTTCCGACGGTGAAAACCTTTCCCTTATAGTGCCAGATAGGGATATTAAGGAAGGAGCAAAAGCAAGTTAATCTTCCAATAATTCCTCTGGGAAAGGGTCAAAATATCTCTGTTTTAGAAGATATTTTTCCTCATATCTATAAGCTATGTTCCTTATTATCTCTACCACAAGCCTGTAGCTTATGCGCCCATGCTTTACTTTTTGAATGAGATGTATTATGTGCTTCTTTTCCATAGAATTTAATCTTCTGCTAATATGTCCTAATATATGTAAAAGGGTATTGGCATGCTTTGAAGGTGAAGGCATCTTACTAAAAGCACTACGAAAGACTTCTTCGTAAGCCTTCAACGCTTTTTCTGGTTCTTTGCCAACTCTTGATACTATTTGTCCCAGTTTTTTCAACGCACTTTGATTGTATGTCATGAGGAGATACTTATAGGAACTATGAAATTCTACGAGAGCTTTTGATGAAAAGCTATGTTTTAAACGTCTAAGGTCTGCAAAGGCATAAACTCTTGTTAAAAAATGTTCTCTTATTCTTCTATCATTCAGTCTTCCTTCGTCTTCTAAAGGTATATATGGTAAATTTTCTTTAACTTTTTGCGCAAACATACCATAAGTTCTTCCTATTACCTTATCCCCTTCATAAAGCTTTGTAGTCCCAACACCACAGGAAGGTGATTTACTCTTTAGAAGGAAGCCATCAACTTCTTCTAAGTTTAAAAGGAATTTATTGGCAAAATCTTCCATGGTAGCCGTAAGGTCCTTGCCCGTTTCTGGCTGGAAAAGTTTTCTGCCCTTTGCTTCTTTTAAAACTATTATCCTCTGCCTTGGTGTTCCAAGGCCTATATCCATCTCTGGACATACGGTTATAACATCCACGTAGCTTTTTAGCTTTTCTACAAAAGGGTCTATTATGATGCCACCATCATACCTAACGTGGTCAAAAAAACATCGGCTAAGCACAAGCTTTGGCCTTTGAAAAGTTAGCATGGTTTTATAATTTAACTTTTGGTGGAGGCGGCGGGAATCGAACCCGCGTCCGAGAACCTTCGGAACCCAGAGCCTCTACAGGCTTAGCCAGTGCTTTCCTTTAACCCCATGGGTGTCCACTGGCAAACCCCACAGGGCTAGCAGAGGGATACTTCGGCCAAGGCCGTCCCTGCGCCAGCCCCAGCCTACTCCCCTGTCTCTGAGCCCTTCCCACAGCCCAGGGGTCAAGCCATGGGAGAGCCGCTGCTCTTAATTAAGCAGCGAGAGCGAGTTCCCTTTCGGGAAGTGTTTTGCTTGGCTGTTTAGGTTGCCACCCTGCCTGCAACCCTGTCCTACGGTTCCCGTCGAACCCATTCGCCCCCTAAGGGAACCAAGTGGATAATATAAGTCTTTTACTTTAAAGTGTCAAGGTGTCTATAAGCCGTAGCCTTTCCATCTCTATAGCTTCTCCAAGCTCCTTTCCTTTTAGGTGTTTAAACCTTTCTACATCTACTTTGATAAACCTTAGCCTTTCCATGTAGAGTTTTACCTTTTCCTTTTGGTAGAGCATAAGGATAAGCAGTAGAGCCGTGGGCTTTCCTTTCAGGAGAAGATAGATTTCGGAAGGCCTTTGAGCTTTTTGGAGTTTGCTTATAAGATTGTGAAGGTTCTCTTTCATTAGCTTGTAGCTTTCCCTTACCCAAGAGGGTGCGCTAATATCTTTAAGAAGATCTTCCCCATTGGTATCTTTTAAAAGCAAAAGCAAAAATACCCAGCCATAGTCCAAAGCCTCCTGCGGAAACTCTATCTTGTGCCAGCTTACTATATCCTTTAGCTTTTCTAAAAGATTCTCCATATCTGGCTTAAATACAAAACCTTCTATGATCTGTTCAAGGATGCCATACCTTTTGTAAAGCCTAAGTATTTCCAAAAGCCTCTCTTCTCTCAGAGCAAGCCTTAGCTCGTTGAGGATCCTACCCCTCGGTGCCTTCTTTAACAGCCCAAGGCTTACAGCCTTTTTGAGGAGCTTTTCTGTGCCTTTGGATAGCTTAAAGCCAAACCTTCCCGCAAACCTCAAAGCCCTCAAAATCCTAACCGGGTCCTCCACAAAGCTCATGGGATGTAAGACCCTTATAATTCCATCCTTTAGGTCCCTCAGGCCTCCAAAGTAGTCAATAAGAGTGCCAAAATCCTCCGGGTTTAGAGAGAGGGCCATGGCGTTTATAGTAAAGTCCCTTCTTAGGAGGTCTTCTTTTAGAGTTGCCCACTCCACCACAGGGTAAGAGCCGGGATGCGGGTAGGTTTCCCTCCTTGTTGTAGCAAACTCCAGCTTATAGTCCTTATATTTCATGTGGGCCGTGCCAAACTCTTGAAAGGTGTGGCAATTCACTTGCCATTTTTCTCCAAGCTTGCAGGCAAGAGCTATGGCATCACCTTCCACCACCAAGTCAAGGTCCCATATTCTTTTTCTCATAAGAAGGTCCCTTACTACACCACCCACCAAGTAAACCTTATAGCCCAGCCCTTTTGCTTCCTGTCCTATCTCCTCAAGAAGTCCTCTTATATCTTCTGGTATGCTTATCTTCTTTTCAATGGCTCTAAGGCCTTGTATATGCCTTCTGTAGGCATGCAAAAGGTCCATCCTTGTTATAACACCCACAACCCTATCCTTTTCCACCACGGGTATGAGCTTTTCCCCATACTTGGAAAGTATTTCCTCTGCCTTCCATATAAAGTCCTCCAGCTCCAAGGTATGAAATTCTTCCACCATAAAATCTTTTACCTTTCCCTTTATGCCGTGCCTTTGGGCCTTGAGAAGGTTTTTCTTATACACAATGCCTACAAGCCTTCCTCTATCGTCTATGACCGGTGCCCCCGCATAGTTCCTTTGACTTAGCTCAAGAAGGGCAAGGTCAACGTCCATATCTTCATGGATCAAAAAGGGTGGATAGCTCATTATCTCTTTTACCTTCAAGGGAACTTTTTCGCCTTTTAAGAGGGCTTCAAGAAGGCCCTTTAGCCTCTCAGCTGGCACTCCTTCAAACTTGCCAGCACTGGCAAACTCATGCCCTCCACCTCCAAAGCTTTCAAGCACGGCGGATACATCAAATTCACCCCTTATGGACCTACCAAAAAGGTAGCTTTTGCCACCCGCTTCCACTATAACAAAAAAGGCAGAGGATTCTTTTATCTCCTTTAGTTCATAAAGCAAGCTCAAAATATCCGGTTTATACTCTTCCATCCTAAGAACCACAAGGCTTATCTTCTTTCCATCCACATATAGGCTTTCCAAGCTTACCATATGCTTTGAAAGAAGGTCTATCTCCTCCTTGCTTATACCACCGCTAAGGCTTTTTCTAAGGAGGCTAAGGTTCAAACCCCTTTCTAAAAGCCATGCGATAGCCTTGGCATCCCTATAAGTGGTGCCTTCGTAAGTGAGCATGCCCGTATCCTCGTATATGCCAAAAGCTAAAAGGGTGGCTGATAAAGAATCTATTTCTATCTCTTTTTCCATCAGCTCTTCCACTACAAGGGTGGTGCAACTTCCCACGCTATCCACCTTTCCTTTAAAGCCCTTTGGAGCCTTTGGATGATGGTCGTAAATGTATATGTCCCTTATTCTATCTCCGAAGCTTTTGAGGTATTCTTCATAGTTGTGGCTGTCTACCAAAAGAAGGTCAAATTTCTCTGGAAGTTCTTCCAGTGTGCGGAATCGGTCAGAAAAGGAGCTTAAAACCTCGCTGGCTCTCTTAGAAAGGTAAGAGGGCCTTAAAAGATAGGCATCCTCATAAAGGAGTAATAGTCCGTAGGCACAAGATAGGGCATCAAGGTCTGCACCCTCCTCAAGTATGATAACTTTTGGCATAAGGTTAAAATTATATTGTGGAAAGGTTTTTGCTTTTTTCTATTATTGGCTTTGTGTTGGGAGTAGGCTTTGTAGAGCTTACTCACAGGCTTGTAAAGAAAGGATTTTTAAATTTTTACATGCTTAGCCTACCTTTAAAGCTTTTCCTTTGGGCCTTTGCCCTTTATACTTCTTATATTTTTTATGGGTTTTTGAGTTTTATAGCTTGTTTATTAGGCTTTATCTTTGGCTTTTTGTTCACACTTATACTTAGGGGGTTTGTAAAGGATGGAAGACCTAAAGATGCTTGAACCTCTTTTTCAAAATAGCCTTTTCCAGTTTTTCCTTTATATGGCGCTTATTCAACTTCTTGCACAAGTTTTTTTAGACAGGAGGATAGCCTTTTGGATAGCATCCATCAGCACCACCATCTTATGGTTTAGATCCTTTGACCCCCTAACACCCCTTAAGGCATGGCTTATAGTTCTTCTCATATTTAGCCTGTATTTGATACCAAGGCTTATTTTCCACTTTAACATCTTTCTATACCTAAAAGGTAAAAAACGATGCCCAGAATGCTATAGTGAAGTGCATTGGAGGGCTAAGGTATGCCCATTTTGTAAGCATAGGTTTAAGGGAGTGGAAAAGGCTGGAGAGGAATTCTCCAAATAAAGTTGAAGCTCTGGGTGGTAAGGAGTAAATTTATAGGTGGAGGTTTGCCATGATAGAAATGGTTGTACATGGAGTAACCCTTGACCCTGTATCTCAGATGCCTATAGTGGTACTAAAGGCAAAGGATAATGAGGAGATATTTCTTCCCATATGGATAGGTATCTTTGAAGCAGATAGTATAGCTAGGCAACTTCAAAGGGTAGAACCGCCAAGGCCTATGACTTATGAGCTTACAAAAAACATAATAGAAAGTATGGGTGCAAGACTTGAAAAGGTGATAATAACAGACTTAAAAGACAGCACCTATTATGCGGAGCTCCACATAATACATGGTAATAACCTTCTGGTTATAGACTCAAGACCAAGCGATGCTATAAACCTTGCCCTAAGGTTTGATGCTCCAGTTTTTGTTGAGGAAGAAGTCTTGGAAAAGTCCAAAGTGCCAAAACCGGAAGAGGATGAAGAAAAGGAAAAACTAAGAGAATGGCTTGAAAACATAAAACCCGAAGACTTTGAAAAAGGCTTAAGTTGATATAACCTCTTTTAAACACTCCAGCATAAGGTCCTTGGGTGGGCTTCCCACATCCACCACGGGTTCAACAGCTATGAGGCCTTCTTTACTTAAAGAATCATACAGCAACTTATATACTTCCACAAGACCCTCACGAAAGCTAAGGCCCTCTTTAAAAACATACAGCTCCAAATCTTCCCTGTAGCCAGATAGGTTATAGTTCTCTGGCTTCTCTATGGCTTTATCCACTCCTATAGCATAGGCCTTACCATGGTTCAAAGCAAGCTTAAAAGGAGCATACTCGGAAGCATAGCACTCCATATCTACAGGGCTTAGATTCTCATTGGAAGGCAATGCCACCACATATACGGCGGACCTTCTTTCCTGCTTTCCACCTTCGTGGTGTGCCAAAATCTCTATATAATACACCCAAGACCTCATACCCTACCTAAAAGATAGTTCAAAATTAAGAAGATGGGCGGAAATATGATCCTTCCCAATACTCCAGTAAAGAGCAAAACTGTTATTATTAGAAAGCCGTAGGTTTCAAACCTATAAAAAAGCTCCCAATACTTCACGGAGAAAAAGCTCATAAGGGCCCTGCTTCCATCCAAAGGCGGTATTGGTATGGCGTTGAAAAAGGCAAGTACAAGGTTTATAAGCACTGCCTGAGCGGAAAAAAGAGCAATTGGTAGGGCTACTGGGTCTCCGAGAAAGTTAAGATAACCACCCTCTATTAGCCTAAAAACAAAGGCAAAAATAATGGCAAGGAAAAGGTTCATAAGAATGCCAGCAATGGAGACAAGAAAGGTGCCATACCTCAGGTTTCTAAACCTTAGAGGGTTTATAGGCACGGGCTTTGCCCATCCAAAGAGAATGGGAGAAGATATGAGCATAAGAAGGGCTGGGAGGATTATAGTGCCAAAGAGGTCTATGTGGGGGATGGGGTTTAGGGTTAGCCTTCCTGCCTCCTTGGCCGTTGGATCTCCCATCTTATAGGCCATCCATCCATGGGCATACTCATGAAGTATTACAGCCATCATGATGGCTGGTATGGCCACCACTGCCTTTTGTGGGTCCATCAGTACTTCCTCTCCGCCGGTTGGTGGTATTTTATGTCCACTTCAGAGTATTCTATCCTTAGCTTATCGCCCTCTTGCCTAAGGATAGTGTGTTTTAAAAAGTTCTCATCATCCCTGTCGGGATAGTCTTCCCTGTAATGGCCACCCCTTGACTCTCTTCTATGCAAGGCACAGTAGGCCACTGCCCTTGCAAGATGTAGCATATTTCTAAGCTCTATAAGTTCAATAAGGTTTGTGTTAAAGACCTTGCTTTTATCCACCACTGGTACACTTTCCCATCTTTCAATAAGCTCAGAAAGCTCTTCATAGGCGGACTTTAAAGAAGCCTCATCCCTAAATATGCCAACCTTCTCCCATGTGATATCTCCCATTCTCTTTCTTAAATCAGCCAACCTCTCCTTACCTTCCCTTTTCATAAGCCCTTCTATAAACTCTTGGCCCTTTTTCTCTTCTCCTGGTGTTAGGTCCAAAAGGTCCACCTGCTTGGCATACTCCCTGGCAGATATACCACAGAACTTACCAAAGACAAGAAGCTCTATAAGAGAATTTCCGCCCAAACGGTTGGCGCCATGCACAGAAACACAGGCACACTCGCCCACTGCATAAAGACCTTCCATAGGCGTGGTAGAGGTCATGTAGTTTTCCACATGTATGCCACCCATACAGTAGTGGGCTGTGGGCCTTATAGGTACTGGGTCATAGACAGGGTCCACACCCTCAAAGTCTATGGCCAATTGACGCACCTGTGGAAGCCTTTCTTTTATCTTCTCTTCTCCCAAATGCCTTAGGTCCAAAAGCACATAGGCAGAAGTGCCTTCTCCAAAGCCTCTGCCTTCCCTTATCTCATACTCTATGGCCCTTGATACCATGTCCCTTGGAGCAAGCTCCATCTTTTCTGGAGCATACCTTGCCATAAACCTTTCACCCAGCTTGTTTATAAGATAGCCACCCTCTCCTCTACAGGCCTCAGAAAGCAAAATCCCAGTCTTGGCGAGTCCAGTGGGATGGAACTGGATAAACTCTATATCTTTGAGAGGAAGGCCGTTCAAAAGGGCTACCGCCACACCATCGCCCGTGTTTCCCACTGCGTTGGTACTTCTTTGCCAGTATATACGGGCAAATCCGCCAGTGGCAAAAACCACAGCCTTGGCTTTAAGGTTCACCACTTCACCATTTCTTATATCATAGATCACCACACCCTTGACCCTTTGACCATTGTGAATTAGGTCTAAGAGGAAAAACTCATTGAAAAAGTCTATGTTATCTTTGGCAAGGGCCTGTTCGAAAAGTGTGTGCAAAAGTACGTGGCCAGTCCTGTCAGCAGAATAAACAGTCCTTGGGAAAGAAGCGCCACCAAAGGGCCTTTGGGCTATCCTGCCGTCTTCCATCCTTGAAAAGGGCACACCCCATCGGTCAAGTTCATAGACCACCTCCGGAGCATGCTTGCACATAAAGTAAACAGCCTCCTGGTCTGCAAGGAAATCTGCGCCCTTTATGGTATCAAAGGCATGAGCCTCAGGAGTGTCTTGGGGCATGGCATTACCAAGGGAAGCATTTAAACCTCCCTGCGCCGCACCTGTATGTGAACGTGTAGGATATACTTTAGAAACCACAGCCACCTTTATGGATGGGTCTCTAGCACATTCTATTGCGGTGCGAAGCCCAGCACCACCCGCACCTACTATAACCACATCATAGCTTTTCATGGCTTACAATTTTAACCCAAAACTTCATGTTTTAATGCGGCCATAGGATTAGCATTTACCCACGTTCCTTCAAAAGATAAACTAAAAACTTCTGCATAGCTTCTGTAAATACGGAACTTATCACATTAGGTATGCTAGATTGGATAACTGGTATAATATTGCCTAAAAGCCTAAGGAGGTTAAAGGATGGGGAAGATGATAAGCCTTAAAAAGGATGGTATAGAAGTATCTGGCTACCTTGCAGAACCGGAGTTTGGAAAAGGTCCAATGATCATAGTCTTTCATGAGTGGTGGGGGCTTGTGGACCACATAAAGGATGTATGCGACAGGTTAGCCAAGGAAGGCTTTTATGCTTTTGGCATAGACCTATACAGAGGTCAGACTGCTAGCGACCCAGACAGGGCAGGTAAGCTTATGCAAGACCTTTTCCAGAATAGGTTCTCAGAGGCGGAAGCCATGGTTAAGACCTCCATTGAATACTTTAGAGAGCAAGACATGGGTTATGTACCAAGGGTGGGAGAGTTTATGCTTGGTGCCACCGGCTTTTGCTGTGGTGGGACATGCACTTGGTACTTTGGAGCCAAGTTCTCAGAAGACTTTAAGGCTTTGGTGCCTTATTATGGCCTTTACAGCATAGTTCCCATTGACTTTTCAAAGATAAAGGCTCCAGTGCTGGCAATCCATGCAGGACAAGACTCCTTTATACCCCTTTCGGAAGTGGTAAAGGCCATAGAAGAGTGCAACAAAAATAAGATTCAAGCCCAGTTTATCATATACTCTGGTGTGGACCACGCCTTCTTCAACGACACAAGGCCAGAGGTATACCACGAAGAGTATGCCAATGATGTATGGGAGAAGACTATAGCCTTTTTCAATAAGCACCTCAAATGAGTTGGAAAGATAGGCTAATACTCCTTTCAGTTTCCATAGTAGGTGCCATTGCCTTTGGTGTGCTTGCCCTATCCAGGGGCGAGCCTGTTGGAGCTTTCTGGCTTTTGTTGGCCACCTTTTGCATATACTTTATAGGCTACAGGTATTACTCCTACTTTATAGCTTATAAGGTCTTTGAAGTAAACGATAACAATCCCACACCTGCCCACAAGTTTTACAACGGCCTTGACTATGTGCCTACCAATAAGTGGGTTGTTTTTGGTCATCATTTCGCCTCCATATCGGGAGCTGGCCCCTTGGTGGGCCCCGTGCTGGCTGCCCAGATGGGCTATCTACCCGGAACCCTTTGGATACTTGTGGGTGTGCTTTTGGCTGGAGCTGTTCAAGATATGGTAGTCCTCACCATATCTATGCGTAAGGGTGGCAAAAGTTTGGGACAGATAGCAAGGGAAGAGCTGGGCAAGGTGGGTGGCTTTATAACCCTTTTGGTAATCTACAGCATATTAATAATACTTCTTGCCGTCCTTGCTCTTGTGGTTGTAAAAGCCTTGGCTAAAAGCCCTTGGGCCACCTTCTCCGTTTTTATGACCATCCCCATAGCCATGCTTATGGGAGTGTATATGTGGCACATAAGGCCTGGAGCTGTTTTTTCTGCCTCCGTTTTTGGCGCTGTAGCTCTTATGATAAGCCTATACATTGGAAGGCTTATAGCACACCATCAAGTCCTTGGAAAGGCCTTTACCCTATCTGAACCTGCCCTTGCCATAGCCCTTATGGTGTATGGATTTTTTGCTTCTGTCTTGCCTGTTTGGCTTCTTTTGGCACCAAGGGATTACCTTAGCACCTTTTTAAAACTTGGCACCATAGCCCTTATGGCCTTGGGTGTTCTTATAGTAAACCCAGAGATAAAGATGCCAGCTTTTACTCAATATGCCTTCACCGGTATGGGCCCCGTTTGGAAGGGCGACCTCTTTCCCTTCCTCTTTATAACCATAGCCTGCGGCGCCATCTCTGGTTTCCATTCTCTTATATCCTCCGGTACCTCTCCCAAGCTTCTTGACAAAGAAAGCCATGTAAGGCTTGTGGGATACGGTGGCATGCTTGGTGAATCCTTTGTGGCCATAATGGCCCTTATTGCCGCCGTCTCTATGGAGCCAGGTCTTTACTTTGCCATAAACAGCCCAGCATCGGAGATAGGGAAAACGGTGCAGGAGGCCGCCAGTAAAATATCAAGCTGGGGCTTTTATATAACTCCAGAATACCTACAGGAAATAGCCAAAAAGATAGAAGAGCCTACTATCCTATCAAGGGTTGGTGGCGCACCAGCCTTTGCCATAGGTATGGCTCTTGTTTTTTCCAAGATAACAGGTGGAGCCTTGCTTGCCTTTTGGTACCATTTTGCCATACTCTTTGAAGCCGTATTTATTCTAACCACCATAGATGCGGGTACAAGGGTGGGAAGGTATATCCTTCAGGACCTCCTCTCCAACATATGGCCAGTCTTTAAGGACTACAAAAACCTATGGATAAACATACTCACCAGCGGAATAACGGTGTTGGCCTGGGGATACTTTTTGTATGTGGGTGTGATTGACCCTTATGGGGGTATAAAGACCCTTTGGCTCCTCTTTGGCATATCAAACCAGCTTTTGGCTGCCACAGCCCTTGTAGTCTCCACCGTCTACCTTGCAAACAATGGAAAGATAAAATACCTATGGATTACAGGCCTTCCTGCCCTATTTATGATAATCAACACGGGAACGGCAGGACTTGAAAAGATATTCCACCCGGATAAGGCCATAGGCTTTTTGTCCCATGCAAAGTGGTTGGAAGAAGCTCTTCAAAAAGGAAAGCTACCACCAATAGCACCCACACCAGAAATAGCTCAAAGGCTTATATTTAACGATTATATTAATGCCTTTATGGCCATGCTTTACGTTTCTTTGGTGGCTTGTGTGGTGGCCATAGCCCTTTATAGAATAAGGCAAGCCTACAAAAAAGATTTATGATATATTTTATTAAGCCCTTAGGAGAGGTGGCCGAGAGGCCGAAGGCGGCTCCCTGCTAAGGAGTTGTAGGGTTAACAGCCCTACCGCGGGTTCGAATCCCGCCCTCTCCGTATTAAAATAAAAGTCATGAAAAGAGCTATACTTGCCCTTGAAGATGGAAGCTACTTTATAGGCTACTCCTTTGGTGCAGAGGGGGAAACCTCAGGGGAGGTGGTGTTCAACACATCCATGACAGGTTATCAAGAAATACTAACAGACCCATCCTATAAGGGGCAGATCCTTGTTATGACCTATACACAAATAGGAAACTATGGAATAAACTATGAAGATGTAGAATCTGGAAAAGTTCAAGTGAATGGCTTTGTAATAAAGGAGCTGTCGCCCATATATAGCAATTGGAGGGCAAAAAAGGGTTTGCATGAATATCTAAAAGAAAACGGCGTGGTGGGAATATGGGGCATTGATACAAGGGCCCTCGTTAAAAGGATAAGGGAAAAGGGCGCCCTTAGGGGAGTTATATCCACAATAGAAGACGATCCTGTAAAGCTGGTAGAAAAGGCCAGGTCCCTTCCAGATATATCGGAGCTTAACCTGGTAGAAGAGGTGGCAACAAAGGAGGTCTATTATTGGAAAGAAGGAGACTGGGACCTCATAAAAGGCTACATATATAAGGATAATGAAAAGCCCCTTATTATGGTGGTAGATTATGGTGTAAAGAGAAACATTCTAAGGAGATTGACACAAGAAGGTGCAAGAGTTGTGGTTGTACCACCTTATGATGTAGAAAAAAGAATAGAAGAAATAAAACCAGAGGCACTGTTCCTTTCCAATGGGCCAGGAGATCCCCAAAGGGTGGTGGAGGGCATAAGGCTTGTAAAGAGGTGTATGGAAAAGCTTCCCATAATGGGTATATGCTTGGGACATCAAATAATAGGGCTTGCCCTTGGTGGAAGGACTTATAAGTTAAAGTTTGGCCATCATGGAGGAAACCATCCAGTAAAAGACCTAAGGGATGGTCATATTGAGATAACAGCTCAAAACCACAACTTTGCGGTGGACCCAGATAGTTTAAAAGAAGTGGAAATAACCCATATAAATTTACTGGACAACACACTTGAGGGTTTTAGGCACAAACATTTACCTATCTTTTGCGTTCAATACCACCCAGAAGCCTCTCCAGGACCCCATGATTCTAAGGGTATATTTAGAGAGTTTGTACAGTTGGCTGTAGCTTATGCAAAACCTTAGAAGTAGTAATGTAAAAATAGCCTTTTTATCTTTCCTTTTGCTTATAGGAGTGGTAATAATAACGGGAAGGTTCTTTTATATACAGCTTATAGGTAGGGAAGGGTATGTGGAGAAGGTGGTTGAAAAGTTTCCAAAGGCTTCCGTGGTTAAACTCTCTACTCCAAGAGGGTCAATAAAGGACAGGAACGGCAACGACCTTGCCATAAGCATACCTACCATATCCATCTATGCCTTTCCACAACTTGTGGAAAACAAGGAAGAGCTTATAAGAAGACTTTCTGCCATCCCAGAGATAAAGGAAAGGGACCTTTTAGAAAAGTTAAACTCTGACAAAAAGTTTGTGTGGTTGGCAAGGCACCTTGATAAGGCTTATGCACCATACATAAAAGGAGCAATAAAAGATACTAACAATGTTAAGGCAGTTGGATTGCAAGAAGAGTACAAAAGGCTATATCCTCATGGAAGCCTTGCGGGAAATCTTTTGGGCTTTGTTGGCATGGATGGGGAAGGGCTTGAAGGTGTGGAATATATGTTCAACAAAGACCTAAAAGGAAAGGAGATAAAGGCCGTTCTTTATCTCGGAAAGCTTGCCATAGGACCAATAACGGAGGATATGGAAACCAAAGAAATAAAACTTACCATAGACCTGGGCGTCCAAACCATACTTGAGGATATAAGGGATAAGATAGTCAAGCAGTGGAACCCAGATAGAGTAGGTATTCTGGTTATTGACACAAAAAGCGGTGAAATACTTGGCTTGGCAAATTACCCTACCTACGACCCAAACAATTATCAAAAGTATAGCCCCTTTCATAGAAGGAACTTTGTGGCTACAGACCTCTTTGAGCCTGGCTCTGTGATGAAGCCCTTCTTTATAGGTCAGGCATTACAAAAGGGCTATGTAAGACCAGGCATGTGGATAGATACGGAAGGGGGTAAGATTGAAGTTTTTGGTAGGTATGTTAAAGATGTAAAGCCTTCGGGAACTCTTACTCTTGAACAGGTGCTTATAAAATCTTCCAACGTAGGGACCATAAAAGTGGCACGCTACCTTTCCAAAAGGGATGTGGAAGAGATTTTGGACAAGATATATATGAAGGATAAATTTGATATACTTCCAGGAGAAGCAAAACCAAAGCTCCCAAACTTTAACTACCCTGCTAACATACTCTATGCAAGCATAGGCCAAGGCATGGCATCCAACCTTCTTAATCTATGTGTAAGCTTTAACGCTCTTGCCACCAATAGGGTAGTAAAGCCAAAGATACTTTTGGAAGAAAAAAGCCAAGTGCTAAAAGAAAACATCTTTTCACCACCAGTTTTTAGATGGCTTCAGGAGAACTTAAGAAGGGTTGTGGAAGAGGGAACGGCCTCAATGGCAAGGTCGGACTACTTTAGCATAGCTGGTAAAACTGGCACATCCCAAAAGTTTGACTTTAGCACAGGGAGATACTCAAGGGAAAAGGTGGTAGCCTACTTTATAGGATACTTTCCTGCCACCAATCCAAGGTTTGTAGCTGGCATAATGGTGGATAATCCCAGGGGCCCAAACCCTTACGGTGGTACTGTTTCAGCACCGTACTTTAAAGAGCTGGTAGAAAGAGTAGCCTTCTACTACCGATTAGAACCCGACAAGCTCAGCAAGTAGGTTTCTGTATTCGGATGGTAAAATTAGGCCCTCCACCTTTGGAATTTCCAAAGGCTTAAGGCCAGTTAGCTCCCCTATTATCAAAGGGTTTGTCCTTTCGGATACATCCTTGCCTTCAAAACCGTTCATAACTATACCTATAGGCTCCAAGCCCATAGATTTCATGTAATACCAGCTAAGGAAGGTATGGTTTATAGTGCCAAGGCCTGCCCTTGCTACAAGAAGAGTCCTCAAGTTCCAATCCTTGGCAAGATTTGCATAGTTGTAGTCTTTTTTTATAGGCACAGCCACGCCACCGGCCCCTTCCACTATCACAAGCTCATATTTTTCCAAAAGCATTTCATAGTGCCTCCTTAAGTCTTCTAAAGAAAAATCCTTGCCTTCCTCCAGTATGCCAGCATAGGGAGCAAGGGGTAAAGAAAATCGTACAGGCACCACTTCCTCAAGGCTTTGACCAGTCAGAGAAGCCAAAAGGGCACCATCCTGTGGTATGTCCTTTACATCCGTCTCCACAGGCTTTAGGTAGCCCACCTTAATACCCTTTTCCCTCAAGGCATACACAAGGTTGTAGCTTATAAAAGTCTTTCCCACACCCGTATCAGTGGCTGTAATAAGTATGGGCCTAAACTTCATGATAATAGTTTAAGAGATGGCTTTGGAACCTTGGTAACCTTTATGCCAAGCTTATCCAGTACATGCAAAAACTCCCTAAACTTATAAACTCTTTTGTCGCACAAGATTATGGTTCCACCATCATTCTTTGTCCTCATAAGCCTTCCTATGCCTTGTCTAAACTTTATAAGGGCCTTTCTTTTTTGGTACTCAAAGGGGTTTATTCCTTTTTCCTTTAAGAACCTAATCCTATGGAAGGTTATGGGCTCCTCTGGGCTTTCAAAGGGAAGCTTGGCCATAAGAAGGCCCTTTTCACCTGGCACATCCACACCAAGCCAAAGGGAATCAAAGCCTGCTAAGACCCTTATTCTACCTTCCCTTAGGTCCTGCACAAGCTTAGATAGGCCTTCCTCTCCCTGGAAGGCAAGGCCTTCCTCCTTTTCAAAAACTGCCTTTTGTTCTTTGTTAGTCAAAAGTACAAGAACCTTATCGTGCATACTTCTAAGGTATTTATAGGCATACTTTAAATACATAGCCCATTCCTTTTCCCTTGGGTCCACGTCATAAACAAGGAAATTTACCCTATGGTATGGAAAAGGGTGAGAAAGCTCATAATAGTCTCCTTCAATTCCCAAAGTAAGCCTTAGGTCTTCTGGGTCTACGGTGGCGGATGTGATAATAACAGCCTTGTAATCACTAAAATCCACATAATCCCTTGGAAAAACTGGGAAAATACCAATCCAATAGTTAAAAGTTTTAAGCTTCTTACTCCATTTTCTTCCCACAAGATAGCCAAAGTTGGCACTATTTTCTTTCATCAAAAGGTTAAAATTTCTTAACTTTGTTATACTTTTGGACAAAAGCTCATAAGATTTTATCCTTTTTATCAAAGATTCCTCTTCTTCTGAAGGTTCTTCGTAGTTAGAATTCAAAGACAAATACCTTTCCCAACTCATAATTCCAAGTTTTAAAAGATAATCCTTAAACCTTAGGCTTACAAACAGCCTACCTTCCAAAAAGCCTTCCAAATCCTCAAGCACCTTCTCCTTTACCCTTTGGTACAAAGATTCTATTGGGGAAATGATTTCCCTTTCAAAGGCCTCTTGGTAGGGACTCAAACTCTCTAAGGGTAGCTCTTCCTCCTTTTCCTTGAATAGTTTTTCAAAGTTTTCTATAAAAAAGCTTTCCACATCTACGTTGGCCTCTGGCAAAAAGTTCCTTATCCTACCCAAAGCCTCCACCCTTAGAGTGTATAAAGACAGACTCGCCGTTAAACTGCTTGTTATGTACTTGTCCAGTTCATGGGCCTCATCTATTACCAAAACCCTTTCCTTAGGGTTTTCAAACTCTTTTAGGCTCAAAAGAGCATGATTTACCACCAATATCTGAACTTGTTTTTCCATTTCCTTTATCCTTCCCCAGTAATAGCATTCCTTTCTGTACTTACACATACCTCTATAGTGGCTGTCGCAGTAATCATCGTCCACGCATATTTCCAACCAAACTTCCGCAGGAAGGCTTACAAATTCATAATCCCCATCCCACTCCGAGTTTATATAACTCTCCAAGTCCACTTTTTGACTGGAATAATACCTGTCAAGACAAAGATAATTGGATTTACCCTTTAGTATAAGATAGCTAACATCCTTGTTTAAAAGGTATTTTGCATAGCTTTTCAAAGTTTCCAAATCCTTTCTTAGCTGTTCTTGTAGCATTTTCGTGCCTGTGGATATGATAGCTTTTTGGTCTTTTTCTATGATGGGTATAAGGTATGCGTAGGTTTTTCCTGTACCAGTAGGTGCTTGCACTATCTTTGTACCACCAACATCAAAAGCTTCAAGCACTATCTGAAAGAACTCTTCCTGAGCCTTTCTACGTTCTAGACCCCTATTTACAATAAACTCATACAAAAGCACTCCATTATTTTAGCTTATAATCTTTTACATGCTTAGTATGACTGGCTTTGGGTCTGGAGTTTATGAGAACGATAGGTGGGCTGTAAGTGTTTTTGTTAAAAGTCTAAACGGTAAAACTCTTGAAGTATTTATAAAGTCCAACTATAATCTAATGTCCCTTGAATTTTCTATAAGGAAGATGGTAAGGGAATTTTTAAGACGTGGCACTGTAAATATTCATGTGGATGTTAGGAGAAAGGACATAATTGAGCCAGTAAACCCTGAAAATCTTTCTACCAACATAAACTTTTTTAAAATAATAAGAGAAAAACTTAACTTGAATGTAAGCGATGATACGGTGCTTCAGCTGGCAACAAGGTTTTCGGAGGCCCCAAAGGAAGAAATAGATCCAAACCTTGAAGAAGCCATCTCCTGTGCCCTTACCGATGCTCTAAAAGAACTCCTTAATAGAAAAGCGGAGGAGGGAGAGCATATAAGGTTGGATATGGAAGAAAGGTTAAATAAGATTGAAGAGCTTATGCAGGAAGTTTTAAAACAAAAGGAAGAAATCTATGAAAAGGCAAAAAGAAAGGTGCTTGAAAAGGCTGAAGAGCTAGGACTGTCGGAAAATAAAGCGCTTGTTTTGAATGAAATAACCTTAATAATGTCTAAGATGGATGTGGAAGAAGAAATAACCAGGCTTAGGTCACACCTGAAGAAAAGCAGGGAACTTATGAAGTCAAACGAAGATGTGGGAAGGAAGCTAGAGTTTATATTTCAAGAGATGCATAGGGAGATAACAACCCTTTCCAATAAGCTTCCAGACTTATCCTCTCTTGCAGTAGAAATAAAAACAGAAATAGACAGGCTTAAGCAACAGGTAGCAAACGTGGAATAGAATGATATAATATTAATATAGCCAGCGGGCGTAGCTCAGTGGTGGAGCGGCTGCTTGCCATGCAGCAGGTCGCGGGTTCGAGTCCCGTCGCCCGCTTTTAGGCAACGTGGCCGAGCGGCTAGGCGAGGGACTGCAAATCCCTTTTACGGCGGTTCAAATCCGCCCGTTGCCTTATGAGAAAACAACTATATTGGAGGTATGGTATGCCAAATACAAGGCAAGCAGAAAAACGTATGAGAAGAGATGCCAAAAGAAGGCTAAGGAACAGGTATCACCTTTCAAGAATGAGAACTTATATAAAAAAGTTTAGGAAGATGATAGAAGACAAGCAGATAGAAGAAGCAAAAGAGTTTTTCCCAAAGGTTATAAGCATTATATATCACACGGCTTCAAAGGGCGTAATACACAAAAGAGAGGCAGCAAGAAGGGCATCAAGACTCAGCCAGCTTCTTAACAAGGCTCTTAAGCAGGTGCAAAACTGAAAGGGCCAAAGGCTCTTTTAAAAGAAGTAAAGAAATCCAATATATAAGTGAGGCCAAAGGTATAGCATAGAAAAGTTCATAGGGATTTGGTTTAATAGCTACTAAGAAAAGGCACATAAGAAGGGTTGAAAGAAAGGCCTTTAGGAGGGAGGGAATATAGCTATGCGTGTTAAACTCCCTTTCTTTCCAAAAATACAAAAGAAAACCAAAGCCAGCCAAGGATGAACTGGCTGTACCAAGCACAAGACCTATCACACCCAGCTTGAACACAAAGGCAAATATAAAGCCCAAAAAACCTTCCACAATAACCGCAAAGAGAGAAGAAAAAACAGGTGTCCTTGTATCACCCTTTGCAAAGAAAACGCTTGAAAGCACCTTTTGTAGTGAAAAGAACAAAAGACCAAGTGAATACACAGAAAGCACGCTACCAGCCATAGAAATGTCTTCTGAGGAAAACCTTCCCCTCCCATAAAGCAATGCTATTATCTGGTGTGAAAGAACTATAAGCCCCCCCGTGGCGGGAAGGGCAAGAAGGGTAATAAACCTAAAGGCCAAGGTTATGTTATTCCTTTTATCCTCACCGTAAGATAGAACAGAAAGCAAGGAATTTGCCATACCAACCGATAAGGCTCCCAATGGTAGCTGGAATATCCTGTTGGCATAGTATAGGTAGGATATGGTGCCAAGGGCGAGGAAGGAAGCAAGAAAGGTGTCAATAAAAAAGGAAAGCTGTGCAACGCCAAAGCCCATTATGGCTGGCAGGAGCCTCTTTAAAAGCAGATTAAGGTCCTTATCCCTTTCAAAGGTAGGCTTTGGTATAAGGCCCTTTTTAAGGGCCGAAGGAATATTAAATAGAAGCTGCACCAATCCACCTAGGATTACACCAATTATAAGAGCTATATATCCAATCCTATCTGCAGCAAAAGCCAAACACAAGGCAAAAACCAGGTTAAAAACTGCCTGCGCAAAGGCTGGAACAAAGAAGACCCCCCTTGTGTTAAGAAGGGCCATAAAAAAAGCACTCAAGCCAATAAAAAAGAGATAACTAAAGAGAAACCTCGCCATAAAAACTGTTAGCTCAAAATATCCCTTATGTGCTATACCAGGAGCTATAAGTCTTATAATCCAGTCAGAAAAGACAATACCAAGCAGTGTGATAAGAAGGTTAAACAGGGTGTAGTATGTGAATACAGAGTTTAAAAAGGCTTTTTCTGTACCTTCCTTTATCCTTTTGGCAAAGATGGGAACAAAGGCCGCATTAAAGCCTCCTTCCCCCAAAAGCCTCCTAAAGGTGTTGGGAAGCCTAAAGGCAACAAAAAAAGCATCCGTAATATGAGATACACCAAAATAGTAGGCAATAAGCGCGTCTCTTACATAACCAAGAACCCTACTAAGCAGGGTAGCAAAAGAAAAGGAAATGGAATGCTTTATTAAACTCATTATTCCTTTTGGTGCCGGAGGCGGGAGTCGAACCCGCACGCCCTCACGGGCACTGCCCCCTCAAGACAGCGCGTCTGCCAGTTCCGCCACTCCGGCTTACTCCTAATATTATATTAGCTTTTCAGTTCAAAGTAAAGCCTACCGCCAGTATACACGTTGTAAAGAAAGAACAAGGAGGAAGCCACATGCACAACAGAAGATATTATAAAGCCCGCCTTTTGATTTAGGAGGAAAGATAGCACTATACATGCAACCCAAAGCAAATGCATATAAAAGTTAAGCCTTATACTTTCATAAGGAATAACTTCCGACATTAAGGGCACCCTTTTTGCAAGCATATTACTAAGGTGGAACCACACAAGAAAGGGTATGATCCTGTACATCATACCCATGATTATGCTTGAGAAAAAAACAAGGAAGGAGAAAAGGAAGGGCAAGAAGTAGGTATGTATAAAGGGATAAAGTAGGGAGGAGATAATTAAAAAGGTTTGAGACATATACCAAAAGAGTATGCTTGGCTCCATACCCCTCTTTCTTTTTATAAGCCTCCTTATGGTCATGTAAGAGTAGCTTAAAAATAAGATCACCAAAGGCACAGAGAAAAAACCGCCAAAGTAAGAAAGCACAAGCCCAAAAAGCACCATAAGAGGAAAGTTCATAGAAAAGCTCTTGTTATAAGGTTCTGCCACAAAGAACATCTCCACCACTTGAAAGGAAACGCTTGCCACCAAAAGGCCTATCCACCCAAAAAGCAAAAGGGTAAGATGAACATAGATAGCCCTTTCCCAAAAAGGTACAAGGTCAAAGTAGGAAAGCACCTGATAAAGACCAATGGAAGCACCAAGCAGTAAAAAACCCAAAGCGTACCTAAAGCCCATGGGTGTGGGAATGTAAGCCTTAACTTTGAAAAGATGCCAAAGCATGAGAAGTGAGGTATACACTATGCCCAAGTAGGCAAAGATAGCTCCAAGAATAAGGTAATCCCTTTTCAAAAAGCCCACAAACATAAGGGTAGAGCCTAAAAGCAAAAGAATATAGGATAGAAAAGCCTTTGGCTTTGGGTTTTTTATTACAGCACCAGCTACCACGGGTAGCATCTGAAAAAGGGCACCAAACATGGTAAATAGGGCAAAGCCTAAGGTGTAAAGGTGGACCAAGGGAGGAAGGTTAAAGGAACCTTTTATAGAAAGGAAAAGCTCAAAGAAAGAAGCAAAAACTCCAAAAAGGCAGGCTGTTAGAAAAAAGCCAAAGACTATTATGAAAGGGGGAGCCTGAAGCAAAGAAAGCCCTTGGCTCATAGGCTATCCATTCTATTTACAAGCTCTAAGCTATCAAGGTATTGGTCGCACATGGGGTATAGGATCTGCTCTTCTTTCATGTTGTGCTGTTGTAAAAGTATCATAAGAGTATCCGCCACGGCAAGAAAGTTTTTCTTATCTCTGCCTTCCAAGGCTGATCTCATCCTTTCTAAAAGCTCTCTTGCCTGTGCATGCTCCACCCTCATAACCTGCGTGGGACCCATGGTGATGCCTGTGGTCCTCTCAAACTCTGGAAAGAGAATATCCTCCTCCTTTTTAAAGTGGGTTAGCACATCTTCCTCAAAGGCTTTAAAGGCTTCTTCTGCCTCTTTCCATCTTTCTGACCTTACAAGCTCCTCAAGCTTGGCATACAAGCTGTCTCCTCTTCTGTGTTCCTCTGTGAGGTAATCTCTTATACTATGCATGTTCCACCTCCTAAGTGTATATATACTTACTTCTTTTCCAAAGATTTGTCAAGTGGAGGGGGAGGAAGCAAAAATTCATATTGTTTGTCTCATTTATTTTTTGCAAAGTAAAGAATTAAGGCCTACAGTCGGCACTCACAAAGGGGACCTGCTAAAGGCTTAATTTTTGCTATACTTTAAATGATATGAAGCCCGTTCTTTTACTTTCAGAAACCCACAGAGTAAAAAGGCTTTTGAGAAACTTAAAGTTAAACACAGTCTGCGAAGAATCCCGATGTCCCAATATAGGAGAGTGCTTTGGCTCCGGCACTGCCACCTTTATGATACTGGGGGATACTTGCACCCGTGCCTGCACCTTTTGCAACCTAAAAAGGGGTAAATCAACAGCTCCAAACCCAGAAGAGCCATACCTTCTTCTTCAGGCGGTTAAAAGCCTCGGGCTAAGCTATGTGGTTATCACCTCTCCCACAAGGGATGACCTGCCGGATGGAGGTGCTGGGCATTTTTACAGGTGTGTAAAGGTGCTAAAGGAGACCATTCCACATATTAAAGTGGAGGTGTTGGTACCAGACTTTAAGGGGAATATGAAGGCTTTGGAGCTTGTGCTTTCCTCCCAGCCCAATGTGCTTGCTCACAATGTAGAAACCGTTCCAAGGCTTTATGAAAAGGTTAGGACCGGTTCAAAGTATGAGAGAAGCCTTGAAATATTAAAAGCTTCAAAGCGTATAAACCCACATATTCCTACAAAATCCGCCTTAATACTAGGCTTTGGAGAAAAATGGGAAGAGATAGTGGATGTTTTAAAAGACCTCAGAAGGGTAGATTGTGATTTTATCACCATAGGGCAATACTATCAGCCTTCAAAGGATCACCATCCAGTAGTCAAATACTACACAGAAGAAGAGTTTAAAGAGCTTGAAAAGATTGCCTATTCTCTTGGCTTTAAAAGGGCAAAGGCAGGAGCCCATATAAGGAGCTCCTACAAGGCTTGGGAACTATTATAGATCACTCCCCCTTTGCTTCCTTTAAGGCACGCTTTATATCCTGGTCTGCCTTTTTAAAGATTTCGGCGTTTTCCTTGCTAAGATGTTTTCCGTAGGTCTTTAGAAGGAAGGGTATGTTTATATAGCCAGTTACCACCTTTCCTTCCTTCTCATACATATATACCCTACAGGGGGCAAGGGTACCAAATTGGGGTATGTCCTTTAGTATGGCCTCACCGTAAGTGAGGTTGCACGCCAAAAAGATGGATAGCTTTGGACTTTCTTGCCTTATATCCATAACATCAAGTATGTTCATATTGGCTCCGTCAAGTGAAGTTTTGTAAAGAGTCTTGAATGTGTCAAAGTCCAAACCTTCTATTATCTCTTCATACACAAGGTCATCCTTTATAGGTGGAGCCTTGGGCAGGCGTGGTTTGTTGGTGCTTGCCTTTGCAAGGGCCGAATGTAATTTCCTATAAACCTCGTCTACAGCCTTCCTTTCGGAAGGGGTAAGCCTGTCCTTATACTTTGAAAGGAATACTCCATGGTTTATAACCGTTGCCCTGACCTTGCCCTTGTCCTCATAAACGGCCACACTGCAAGGTGCTATGTTGGTAAGAGCTGGTGCCTTTAGCAGTAAACTATCCATCCCTTCAAACTTGCACCCAAATATAACATAGTAGTTCCTAAAGTCCTTGTTCCCTCTTGCCCTTATGGCATCCGATATGGTAAGTGTTCTCATTACTTGCAAACCTTGACCTTCCATACTCTTCTTGACAGACTCCACGGCGGTCTTAAAGTCCTTTTCTTTCAGGTTGTAGTTTACATACATGACCCTGATGGGGTCCATGGCAAAAGCAAAAAAGGGAAGGAGGAGAAAAATAAGCCTTAACATCCTTTACCTCCAGTAGCACTCAGTATTATAGGGATGGTCAAGCACCTTAACGTTTGGTTTTCTTTCCACTTCCACATCCTTTCTCTTCCTTATATAGTCTATCACAATTTCCCTTATGTTCTTCTTTTCGGGTTCCACTCCCATGGGTGGTGGTCCACCATAAACTGCAACCACATACTCCTTATTGGGGTCCAAAGGCTTGCCCTTTATCTTAACGTTTCTTATCCTCTCTCCTTGCTTTGCGTTTATTTTCAGTTCATACTCCACACCGTAGAGCCTTGACATATCACCGCCCTGTTGGTATAGTGGATTTGGATTAAACACGTTGTCCGCCACATCCTCCCATAGGGTCAAAAGGTCCTTACCTTTCCTCTTCATGATAAATACTTGTGGATAGGTTATACCAAGCACATCATAAACATGTTCCACAGTTATCTTTTGACCGGGTAGCACGGTTGTACCCCATCTATATCCGGGAGAAGTGGCCACATCCAAAGACATTACCGCATCCACACCATGGTAGTAGTCTGCAAGGGCCTCGCCGATGAGCCTGTCCCAAGTGCTATAAACTGTGTCCCTCTTGTAAAGGAGCGTTCTGGCAGTGCCAATAACCGTGTTAAACTCCTTTTCGTAAGGTTCATACCACTTTTTGACAAGATCTTTGGCTCCCTTGTCTTCTGGGACCACCTCAGAAAGCACTGGTATAAGCTTAAACCTATAACCTTGAAGCTTGCCCTTTTTGACTTCCAGGTCCATCCTTCCCACAAACTTGCCGTGAGAACCAGGAGAAACTATTAGCGTATCTCCCACCTTAACGGGTGTGGGTGTTATATCGTGTGTGTGGCCAGAGATGACTATATCTATTCCTTTTACCATCTTCATAAGGGCTATGTCTAATGGTAATCCATCGTGGGAAAGTAGTATGACAAGGTCTACCTTGTGTTTTTCCCTTAGCTCATTGACATACTTTTGAAGCTCTTCTGGCCTCACACCGAAGGTCCACCCTTCCGTGTACACCCTTGGATTTGCTACTGGTGTAAAGGGGAAGGAGCTCCCTATTAAACCTATCTTTACTCCCCCCTTCTCTACCACATCGTAAGGTGGGAATACCAAGTCCCCAAAGGGTTCCTCTGTGATGTTATATGAAATAAACTTTGCTTTCAACTTATTTTTGACTATGTCCAAGAACTTTTCTTTTCCAACTGTAAAGTCCCAGTGGCCCACCATGTACTCATATCCAACATAGTTGAGCCAATCTACTATTGCCATGCCATCGGTCTTTACGGCTATGCCAGAAGTTACCCAGGTATCCCCGCCGTCAAGCACCAAACATTTATCTTTGCCTCTTTCATTTACTATGGTTTTTATTATGGTAGCCATTTGTGGAGCGCCGCCAGTCATACCATAGAGCTTTGCCAACTTTATAAAGCTCACGCAAGAACCCATATAAGCTTCCACGGTACCTGGCTTTATGCTGTAGTACTTGAGAAAGTCCATACCAGCCAAATAGCCCGGTGTGCCTTTCAAAGCTTCAGGAGCCAAAAGGTTCATAGGTTCTGCAAAGTACATGGGTTTTAGGTGACCGTGAATATCGGAAGTGAATATAAGGGTGAGGTTTCCATAAGGCTTGAACTCCATAAGCTTTTCAAAGCTTACAGGCTTTTTGGCAAAGGCTTGGGGGACAAAAGGCAATGTAGATATTCCAATAGCGGAGTAAGCCAAAAACTCTCTTCTGCTTAGAGCCATTTTAACAACCTCCTTAGATTGTAAAAGGGGCCTACGCCCCACAAAATTACTTGTTGACTGGGGATTCTGGATGTAAAAGATATGCCACTATGTTTGCTATGTCTTCTGGAGAAAGATTTCCATGATAGCCAAACCTTGGCATGGAAGAGCAAGGGAAGGCAGACCAAGAGTTATACACTATGTTGTAAACACTCTTTATCTTTTCCACCGTCTCTGGAGAATTTAGATTCTCCTTTGTAATGTTCCACCTCTTTCCGTATTGATAAAGATTGGGTCCCATAGTGCCACCGGGAACGCCCTTCTCTATAAGGTGGCAAGCATAGCAGTTTCCACCCTTATCGGTAGGTTTATCAGAAAAACCATAGCTGGCATACCTACCACCTCTTGGAGAATCTACAAGCTTTTTACCTTCCTTCCAATCTCCCATGTAGATACCCCATTGTGGGTATTTTATCTCTGCTTGGCTTAGCTGGATCACCTTTTGGACAGCGCTTGCTGGCATCTCCTCTCTGCTGGGATACTGAGAGCATATCCTTTGAGCTTCATCCTGCTGAACCTTCCACGCAAACCTTGGGTCTGAAGAAAGACCAGACTTTAAAACCTGCATAACTTCTTCTTGCTTTACAGCTTGTTCCTTCTTGGGCTGTGCCTGCTGTGCCTTTTTCTGTTGGGCTTCAACCACACCAGCCACAAGGACAAAAAGCCCGGTTAATATTAATCCTTTCTTCATGTTTATCACCTCCCTATACCTGGTGCCTTTATCTCTGTGCCGTTAGCCAAGCCATACATGTATGTAGAAAGGGCCACTCCAAGGTCTGAATGTGGTATAAACTCTGGCCATCTCATCTGCCTTATACACTCTGCGTATCTGTAATGCATACTCATAGGCATACCCCACCTGACCAAGTATTTGGGGAAAATGGAAACAGCACCACCAGCCTCACCAGGTCTGTCTGCACTCCAAAGCCTTGTAGCCCTTATTCTCACCTCTTTCTTTCCTGCATGACAAGTGGCGCAGTTAAAGTCCCAAGGTCCAAGCCTTGTGTAGTATACTTGCTTGCCCATTTCAAACATCTTTTTCACATGCGGGTCCTTTAGGTTCACATTTATCTTGTGGCCGTTAGACTCCATGGTAAGGTACATGATTATTCCATCATACTCGCTCATACAGTTTCCGCTTTTGCCCCAACATTGACGGACAAACTTAAGCACTTGGTCTTGGGTCATGCCCGCATATTTTTGAAGGCACCAACCTACCCTTGTCTCAAGGTCCATCACCTTGCCCGCATCTGCAAAATACCTTGGAAGCTGTGCCGCCGCACCCTTAAAGACACCAGGACCCAATCCCAAATCGCACTTGTCAAGGTGATATTTCTTTATGGCTTCTTTGCCAACCTCATACCATATCTCTCCAGGGTTTACGCCCTCAGCCAGCATTTTATTGAACTCTTGAACCAATCTCATTTCCTCTTCTGGAGATATCTCACCTTCTACTTGTGCAAAGGCCTTTGTGGACAATAGACCGCCGGCTATAGCACCGGCAGTAAAAACTCCTAATAAAAGCTTCTTCTTCATGGCCTATCCTCCCTTAAGACACCTTTATCTCCGCTGTCTTTTCCCACTTGCCGCCCTTGTTGTCTTCGTAGACTATCTTAACAACTCCGCTTTCCTCCACCTTTAGAGTAAGTGCCATAAAAGGGTTGGCACTCACACCAGCCCCCATATTTATGGTACTTACAAGCTTGTCGTTAAAGAGAAGGTCCAGCTTGGTAAGATGGTGAGCTGGTATCTGCTGGCCTGTTTGGGGGTCCTTCCTGGCTGGAGACATGGGGTGTGTTATAACCATCTGAACTCTAACCACCTCTCCCTTCTTTGCCTCTTTTGGCACACGTAGTATACCGGTTCCTACAGCCATCTTTTACCTCCTTTATAAGATTTTCTTTGTTATTATCCACATCCACCAGCTGTAACCTTTACCTCCTTCGTGGCCATTACATAAGAGCCATCCTTTAACTTAAGTATGGCCCTAACGTTGGAAGTCTCACCCATCTTTATCCTTGTGGAAAAGTATACCTGACCGTTCATTGGAGAAAGGCTAACATCAGCTATCCATGGGCTTGGGTTTTTGTCCACAAAGATGTAAAGCTTTTCCACCTTATCCACCGGTATGGTGGATTCAACGGTTATGGGCACATTGGCACCAGATTCTGCTATGGTGGGAGCTGTGAGCTTGATGTCCGCAGATTCTTTGATTTGTAGCAGTTGGACTCCAAGCCTCTTCTGGATTTCTTCCTCTAGCTTGGTGGCGCCAAAGGCTGGCCTAAGGGCTGGAGCTATACTTAGACCGGCAAAGGCCACGGCAGACAGGGCTAAAAACTTCCTCCTATCCATGTCTATACCTCCTTAAAAGTTTTTAACATGTTTTTAGGTTTGTTCTTTTGCATACACCGTTGATGTAGTTTAGGATCTCCCCCCGTGGCCTGCTGCCAAAGATGGCACCTAAGGCTTTATCTTGTTTTGGGTCATAAAAAACTATGGTTGGTACGCCAGGAACACCAAACTTCCTTGCCCATTTACTTCCATCATCGGAAGATATATTAAGGCTAATTACTACAAAGTTATTCAACTTCTTTTGCACATCTTCCTGGTTTAAAACAAACTCCTCCATCTGTGCACAATAGGGACAATGGCTACCATAGAAATAGAAAGCTACAGGCCTGTTTTCCTTTTTGGCTATTTCCAAGCCTTCCTTCACATTATTAAACCATCCAGCTACCGCTAAAGAAAGCCCCACAAGTATTATAAGGACCAACTTCATGCTGGGTATTATAATACACTCTTGAGAAAAGTTTTCAATAACAAAATCTTATAATGCCATAAGACCTAGTGATTTCAGAATATTAGAATTCCTAATTATCCTCAAGGGACCTTCTCCTATGGCTTGCCTTGAAAAGGTAAGCTTCCAACTTTGTAGGGTTTCTCTCCAATATTAAGGCTTTTAATTCTTTCATAGCATCTTCAAAAGCCTCCATGGCCTTTATTAGCTCTTCCTTATTTTCAAGGAATATATCCCTCCACATCACTGGGTCGGAAGCGGCGATGCGTGTAAAGTCCTTAAATCCCCCACCAGGATATTTAAAAAGGTTTACTTCTTTACTGAGCCTTTCAATGGTTTCCATTAGAGCAAAGGCTACCGCATGGGGTAGGTGAGAAACGGCACCAAAGACAAAGTCATGAAGGTATGGGTCCATTTCTTCCACAATAGAGCCAAGTCCTTCCCAGAGCTTTTTTATGCTTTCCTTTGCAGAGGGGTCTGTTTTTTGAGTAGGCGTGAGTATGAACCTTTTACCTTTAAAGAGGTCCTTTAGGGCGTTCTCAACGCCCGCCTTTTCTGTTCCAGCGATAGGATGGCCTCCCACAAACCTGCTTCCCAAAAGCTCCTCCATCCTATAGACCAGTTTGCCTTTAACAGACCCAAGGTCTGAGACTATGCACTGTGGGCTTATAAGTTCTTTTAGAGATATGGCTATGCCCTCAAAGGCACGCACGGGCGTGGCAAGCATAACCAGGTCTGGGTTAAATTTCCTAATGTCTTCTATGGAAAGGCTTCCCTCATCTATCACTCCAAGCTCTAAGGCCTTGTCTACGGATTCTTTTTTTATATCAAGGCCAAAGATTTTGCAGTTAAAGGCCTCCTTGCATGCAAGGGCAAAGGAGCCCCCCATAAAGCCCACGCCTATTACCACAATCCTTTCAAACATCCTGGTATACCACCCTTCCTTCAAAGATGGTGTATATGACCTTACCTTTCAGTGGTTTATTCCAAAGTGGTGTGTTCCTTGACTTGGAAAAGCTTGTTTCTTCACCAAGGACCCATTCCTTTTCTGGGTCAAAAAGCACAAGGTTTGCCCTCGCACCCACCTTTATACTTCCACAGCCTTCTAAACCTAAGATTTTGGCAGGGTTACAAGACATAAGCTCCACCATCTTTGAAAGGCTAATATAACCCTCCCTCACAAGCTGTAGCATCATAGGGAGAGCTGTTTGCAGACCTATCATGCCCGGCATGGCCTTTTCAAAAGACCCCTTTTCCCATGGTGCATGGGGTGCATGGTCTGTGGCTACGCAGTCTATGGTTCCATCCTTTAAAGCCTCAAGAAGGACCTTTCTTTGATTTTCTTCCCTCAAGGGTGGGTTTACTTTGGCGTTGGCATAAGAAGTTAAAAGTTCAAGCTCATTGAAAAGAAGGTGGTATGGGTTTACCTCACAGCTTACCTTTGTCCCTTTATCTTTGAAAAACCTAATAAGGTCCAAGCTAAGACTACTGCTAACATGCTGTATGTGTATATGGCCTCCTGTATGGTAAGCAAGCACACAATCTCTGGCTACAAGGATATCCTCTGCACTGGCAGGCCTTGAAGCAAGCCCCAAAAGGGAGCTTACATACCCATCGTTTATATGCCCGTAGGCGATCCTATCATCCTCACAGTGGTTCATCACAAGGCTTCCCAGCTGTGCGGTAAGTCTTAGGGCCTTTTCCATAAGGTTTGAGCCCATAAGGGGGGAACCATCATCGGTAAAAGCCACACAGCCAGCCTTTTTAAGTGCATAAAAGTCCACAAGTTCTTTGCCCTTCCTTCCTTTGGTTAAGGCGCCTGCAGGCAAGACCTTACATAGTCCTATATCCTCCGCCTTTCTGACTATGTATTGGGCCACTTCGGGGGAGTCTATGGATGGGTTTGTGTTTGGCATGCATACAAGGGTGGTAAAACCGCCCGCCACTGCACTTTTCATGCCGCTTTCAAGGTCTTCCTTATAGTCTTGCCCTGGGTCCCTCAAATGAACATGTATATCCACAAAGGAAGGACAAGCTATTAAACCATTGGCTTGTATTATCTGAGCCTCAAGCTCAAAAAGGTATTCGCCTATATCCTTTATGCGACCCTTTTCTATTAAAATATCCTTAATACTATCAAGGCCTTGAGAGGGGTCAATCACCCTTGCCCTTTTTATCAAAATCTTGGACATCACATAGATTATAAACCACTTCCCTTAAGGCTTTGTATGGGTTTTTCTCCTCTGTTTCCCACACAAAAACACTACCTTGGGTTAAAATGCCCTTGGCGCTGGAAGAAAAGGGATGATGGCCACATACTACCACAAGAAGGCCTTTGGACTTTATGAGCTCTGATAGGGCATCCTCTCCTTCCGGAAGGCTTGAAAGCCTTTCTGGAGAGCCCCCAAAGACCAAAAGCTCCTTTGCCTTTTCAAAGTTTGGGCTAACTTCACCCTTTTCGTCCACAAGCACACCCACCTTAAGGCCAACACTATCCACGGGTTCATAGTGTATAAATACCATATCAAGCTCTTTTACCTCTTCCTTGAGCTTGTTTTCTATTCTATCCACTATCTGGTGTATCTTTATAAAATCCCTTCCTTCAAGCACAAGAATAATATCGGCAAAAAGCCTTCCTCCAGAACTCCTCACAAACAGGCTCTTTATCTCCTTTACCTCTGGAAAGGACAAAAGGACCTCCCTTATCCTCTCCAAGGTTTTTTCATCCGCCGATATGTCCAAAAGCACGGAAACCTCCCTCCAAAGTATGCCGAAGGCCGTATAACCTATAAGCATGGCCACCCCAAAAGCAAAATACCTATCCAGTTGATAACCCATATAGGCGCTCAAAAGGCTAAGAAGGACCAAGGAAGACCCAAAGGCATCGGTAAGTGTGTGGTAAGAGTCTGCCACAAGGGTGGGAGAGTTTAGCCTTTTGCCAGCCCTCCTTTCAAGGATGGAAAGGGTAAGGGAACTAACCAAGGAGAATAGCACAACCCCAAGACCAAAGCCCAAATACTCTTCCTTAATAACCACCTCCTTCCCCATTGCCCTTTTGCCTATCTCGTAGGCTGTCAAAAGAAGGAAGAAGGCTATTATTATGGAGCCAAGGTTTTCAAGCCTATAGAGGCCGTAAGGGAATCTTTGAACCTTTTTGTCGGATAGCTTTATGGTAATAAAGGCTATTACAGAGGCAAAGGAATCGGAAAGGGAATGAACAGCCTCGCCTATCATGGAAAGGCTTCCTGTAAGCACGCCTGCAACAAATTTTAGTAGAGATTGTATTAGGTTAAGGCTAAGGGATATAAGGGCCCAATGGTGCTTTTTCATCGGTTAAAGGGTGTTTTGCAACCTTGGTAGCTCCCCCGCCTTTTCATCTCTTCAAGTATGGCATTTATCACCTCTTGCTTTTTGGAGTAGGTGCAATAGTCTGGTGCTATAAGCCTGTCTGGCTCCACTTCACCAGTTAATCTGTGTATAACCACCTTGGGGGGCAGTATTTCCAATATGTCCACCGCATACTTGGCATACTCCTCAAGGCTTAAGACCTCAAACTCTCCATTTAAATACTGCTCTGCCATTTTGGTGTTTTTTATTATATGCAAGGGATGGATTTTTACACCATCTATGGGCAAGCTGGCAAGTAGCTTGCCAGTTTCTAACATATCTTCCCTATCCTCGTAGGGTAGACCAAGGATTATATGAGCGCATACTTTAAGGTTTCTTCTCTTTGTTCTTAGGACTGCATCTACAAAGTCCGATACGCCATGAGCTCTGTTTATGAACCTTAAGGTTTTAAAGTTGGCGCTTTGAAGTCCGTACTCTACCCATACCTCAAGGCCCTTTTGGGTATAGCTATCAAGGAGGTCGAGCACCCATTCGGGTGCGCAATCGGGCCTTGTGCCTACATCTATACCCACCACCTCCTCAAACTCAAGAGCTGTATCGTAGATGGACCTTAAATACTCATACTCTCCATAAGTATTGGAATAGGATTGGTAGTATATAAAAAAGAGTATCTTTTCACCATATCTGTTCTTTGCCCTTCTTACGCCTTCCTCTATCTGCTGTTTTAGTGGAATATAAGGCTCCAAATGGGCTGGTCTTGTGCCAGAAAAACAATAGGTGCATCCACCCCTTGCCTTTGTGCCATCTATGTTAGGGCAGGTAAAAGGAAGAGCTACAGTTATCTTTTGCACACGCCTTCCATACCTTTCCTTAAGGTAATCCTTGAGAGAGTAATAGGGTAGTTTCTCCGTGGCAAGCATGTTTATAAATTTAATTCTACCGTATACGTTGGGCGAAAAATTAATTAGTGTAGGGCCGTTATTGCCCTTTTTATTTGCTAAAAATAAATGAGACAATTGAATGTATGTGCATGCTGATACCTAGCTACAAAAATCAATTATGCAAGTCCCAGACCTGCCCAAATTATAATAAAGTAGGTTAGAACATGCTACTGTGAGCACGCTGCATCCTGCTACTACAAAAAGAAAATTCCCCACCCACCGAATTCTATATGGAAAATTAAAGACGTAGACCTACAGTCAGTTGATTTCGTAAATATAAGGCGGGGATTACTCCCGCCTCAAAATCGGGCATATTCAAGATTAGCCCACAAATTCAATTCACAGGCCCTATACCTGTCAGATGTTTTAAGATGAATTTCTTATACAGCGTGCAAAAATTTATATTATAATATTACACTTCAAGGCGCGTAGCTCAGTTGGCAGAGCGCCGCCCTTACAAGGCGGAGGTCGGCGGTTCGAGTCCGCCCGTGCCTATTTTTTTATTGACTAAAGGTTCGTATATGTAGTATGATATACTATTGCCCTCTATAAGCTGGCGTAGCTCAGTGGCAGAGCGCGGGATTTGTAATCCCGCGGGCGTGGGTTCGACCCCCACCGCCAGCTTAGAGGTCCCAGGAGGGGTGGCCGAGCGGCCAAAGGCAGGGGACTGTAAATCCCCCGGGCTCCGCCCTACGCAGGTTCGAATCCTGCCCCCTCCACCAGCGGGCGTAGCTCAGTGGTAGAGCAGCTGCCTTCCAAGCAGCAGGCCGCGGGTTCGAGTCCCGTCGCCCGCTTTTTATAGCTTAATTAAGACTATAGCCCAGGTAGCTCAGTCGGCAGAGCACACCCTTGGTAAGGGTGAGGTCGCCGGTTCAAGTCCGGTCCTGGGCTTAATAAGGAGGTAAGACTATGGCGAAGGAGAAGTTTGTAAGAGAGAAGGAACACGTTAACGTGGGCACCATTGGACAC
>ERZ511473.889-NODE-889-length-35479-cov-4.812073_pt1 | contig 35479 bp, 39 predicted proteins | sample MGYA00374947_ERZ511473 | MGnify/ENA primary metagenome ERZ511473 (study PRJEB26303, sample SAMN06343854) | sediment metagenome | isolation source: hot spring sediment | place: Canada: British Columbia | collected 2012-09-26 ... | reverse complement strand
GACGGGTCGCTGTGGAGCTCGGCGGGCATCACCGCCGGCATCGACATGGCGCTGGCGATGATCGGCGCCGATCTGGGCGAGGAGGTCGCCCGCCGCACCGCCCAGCAGCTGGTGGTCTATCACCGCCGCCCCGGCGGCCAGTCGCAGTTCTCGGCCCTGCTGGAAATGCGGGGCGGCCGCTTCGACGGCCTGCTGGCCTGGGCCCGCGAGAACCTGGCCCAGCCCCTGACCGTCGATCAGCTGGCCCACCAGGCGGCGATGAGCCCGCGCAACTTCGCGCGGCTGTTCGCGGCCGAGACGGGCGCCACCCCGGCCAAGGCCATCGAGCGCCTGCGCGTCGAGGCCGCCCGCGCCCTGCTCGACAGCCAGCCCCTGCAGGTCGAGGACGTGGCCCTGGAGACCGGCTTCGGCGACCAGGAGCGCATGCGCCGGGCCTTCATGCGGGCTTTCGGCCAGCCGCCCCAGGCCCTGAGGCGGGCGGCGAGGGCTTCACAACCGGTTGTTGCATCGGCGCCATAGGCCGCGACAAACGGTCAAGCTTCAGCGACCTCGGATTTACGACCCGGCCAAAGCCCCCTAACGGCGACGCAGTCCGATCACGGACCAGTACCTATTTCGGGGGAAATACCTTCATGCGTCTGTTCATCACCACCACCGTGGCCGCCTTTGCTCTCGCCGGCGCCGCCTCGGCGCAAACCGCCGGCCCGGCTCCCGCTGCTGCCGCCGCGCCGGTCACGGCCACCAGCGGCCAGTACATCTCGGTTTCGGGCGGCCTGATCGGCAAGAGCGACTACGACTACCGCTTCGCCAACGGCTATCGCTTCGATGGCGACGTCGACGCCGGCGGCCAGGGCGCCGTGGCCTGGGGTTCGTCGTTCGGCAACGGTTGGCGCGGCGAGATCGCCCTCGGCTACCGCAGCCAGGACGCCGGCGGCGTGCTGACCACCACCGGCAACAGCAAGTTCGACTTCGACGGCGGCAAGCTCACGACCCTCAGCATTGACCTGAACGGCTATTACGACTTCCCCGTCAGCGGCCCGGTGCGCCCCTATCTAGGCGCCGGCATCGGCGTGGCCCAGGTGAAGATCGACGACGGTCTGCTGGATGACAAGGGCGACGCCCTGACCCTGCAAGGCATGGCCGGCGCCAGCTTCGCCGTGTCGCCGCGCGTCTCGCTGTTCGCCGAGGGGCGCTACCAGTACACTGGCGCGATCAAGGTCAAGACGACCAGCCCGTCGGGCGATCGCGAAGAAAAGCTGAGCCTGTCGGGGGTTGGCGGCCTGGTCGGCGCGCGCTTCGCCTTCTAGGGCTTAGCCGGACCGACGAGACGATGGGGCGCGCCGGTCAGCCGGCGCGCCCTTTTCCTTGACCGCGCTCCTCCGCCATCCGCTCGACCTGGGCCTTCAGGATCTCCAGCGTCTCGGTGTTGCAGCGCAGGATCTCGACCATCTCCTGCTCGCGCAGGGCGTCCAGCTTGGCGTGCAGGCGCATGATCTCCAGCTCGGCGCGCAGGTTGACCAGATAGTCGTGCTCGGCGTTCAGCCGGTCCTTCGTGGCCTGGCGGTTCTGGCTCATCATGATCACCGGAGCCTGGATGGCCGCCACGGTCGACAGGATCAGGTTGAGGAAGATGAAGGGGTAAGGATCGAACGACAGGTGGAACGGCCTCAGGCCGACGTTAAACACGATCCACAACGCCAGACAGGCGCTGAAGCCGCCGATGAAGGCCCAAGACCCGCCGACCGCCGCGACCTTGTCGGCCAGCCGATCCGAGTAGGTGCGGTCGTCGGCCAGCAGGGCCTTGTTGAGACCCGTGGGCGCCTCGGCGGCGATCAGGTCGATGACGCTCTTCTGCACGTCGGTCAGCCCCGCATAGGGCGTGGTCAGCAGATCGCGGGACAACTGGTCGAGGCGTTGGTCGGGAGTCATGGGCCGCTCCGGAAGAGGGATCCGTAAAAGAGGCCGCCGGGCCGCTGGACGCAAGCGGCGCGCGATTGACGCCGGTCCCGCCCGGGCCGACCGCGGCCGCGTCGACTTGACGACACAGAGAGCGATCGAGTCCATCAAGACGAACGGCCCCGACGCCGAGACCGACGACCAGACGGACTAGCGCCACCGACAGGGGACATGCGCTTTTGCGTGTCCCACCTCACCGACTTGACCACCCTGCCCTCCCGGGCGTCTGATCAGCGATAACAAACAAAGCGGGAGGGACAGGATGAGCTCAGCGAACGGCCGCAAGGCCGTCTTCATCACCGGGGCGGCCAGCGGCATCGGCCTGGCCAGCGCCAAGCGCTTCGCCGCCGAGGGCTGGTTCATCGGCCTCTCCGACATCGACGCGGCGGGCCTGAAGGCCGCCCTGATCGCCATCGGCCCCGACAACGGCGCGATCTTCCGGCTGGACGTCCGCGACCGGGCCGCCTGGACCGCCGCCCTGGCCGACTTCGCCAAGCTGACCGACGGGCGCCTGGACGTGCTGCTCAACAACGCCGGGGTCGCCAGGTTCGGGCCGTTCGACAGTCATGAAGACGCCGACGTCGACCTGCAGCTGGACATCAACATCAAGGGCGTGATCAGCGGAGCCCGCGCCGCCCTGCCCTGGCTGAAGGCCACGCCCGGCTCGCGGCTGATCAACATCTCGTCCTGCGCGGGCCTGTACGGCTCGCCCAGCCTGGCGGTCTATTCGGCCACCAAGTTCGCGGTGCGAGGGCTGTCGGAGGCGCTGGACGTCGAATGGAAGGCGCACGGCGTCAGCGTCGCCTGCGTGATGCCGTGGTTCGTCGAGACGCCGATCCTCAACGCCGGGGCGCCGGGCAGCAACCAGAGCATGGCCGACACCCTGCGGGGCGGCGGCCTGCCGGTCTATCCCGTGGAAGACGCCGCCGAGGTGATCTGGCGCGCCGTCCACGGGAAGGACCTGCATTATTTCGTGGGCAAGCGGGCCAGGCAGATGCGTTTCGCCAGCAGCCACATGCCCGGAACCGTCAGGAAGCAGCTCCGGTCGCGATCGCCCCTGCGGACTTGACCGCGTCGCCCGACGAGGGGGACGAGGTCTTGGTCGGGTGCATGGCCGGGGCCGAGGCGGGCTCGGACGTCGGGCCCAGCGGGCCGCCCATGCCGCCCGCGGTGACGACCGGCTTGTCCGGCGAGATCACCACGGCGCTGGCCAGCTGGATCGGCGCCGACTTTCCGTCGGCGGTCTGGGCGGCCGGCAGGCTGGTCAGGGTGACGGTCGGCAGGTCGTCGGCCGTCGACGGACGCGGCGTGCGGCTGAAGGCGTCCGGCGCGCCCGAGCGACCGCCGAAGCGGTAGAACACGTGCATGCCCACCTGGCCCACGCGCAGCAGGCGCGGACCCCAGCCCGGCGCAACGCCGGTGGTGTGGAAGTGGGTGGCGGCGCCGACCTCGGCCATCACCGCGCCGGCCAGGGCGCGCGAGGCGACCTTCTGGGCCCGGCTCCAGGCGCCGGTCTCGCGACGCGCCCGCATCGAGCCGTCGCAGGCGAAGCTGAACTGGCAGCCGACGCGCTTGTAGGCGCCTTGGAACACCACGCCGCAAATCGACTTGGGGAACGACGGGTGGCGCACGCGGTTCAAGACCACTTGAGCCACGGCCGCCTGGCCGCTCGGGGTCTCGCCGCGGGCCTCGTAATAGACCGCCTCGGAAAGGCACTCGAGTTCACGCGAGCTTTCCAGGGCGTTGGTCAGGCGGAACGGCGCGACGGCCGGATTGAACGGACCGCCGAAGCTGGTGCGCAGCATCAGGGGCTGGCGCTGGCTTCCGGACTGCTGGCGCTGTTCGAGACGCTCGACCAGGAGGGCCGATTGCCGGTCGCGCTGAGCGCCGCCGGCGACGGTGTAGGGATCGTGACGACGGGCGATGGCGAGAGCCCCGGGGTCCATCCGCGACGCGGCCTGATACAGCGCCGCGTCGGAGAAGTTCCCCTCGGCGCCGTCGGCCAGGCGAGATACGCGAGCGTGCTGACTAGCGGCCTGGGCCATGCCCCCCGCAAGGTAAACGCCGCCGAGGGCCAGACCCGTGGCCGACCCAACCAATACGGCGCCGATCAGCGCGCGCGCGTCTGCGCACGTCTGCGACTTGATATTCAAAACTCGTGTCCTGCGCGGCGAGGGCGGACCGCCCCCCGACAAAAACGCCCTCAGAAACCCGGAAAAATACTGTCGGGCAGCTCTGAAAGCGGAGGCTCGGCCGGTTCACGATAGTGGCCGAAGTCCTGCTTATGACCGCCTTATGACGCATCAGGCCACGAGTCGCAAGCGCGCGCCGTGCCGCACCCTGAATTTAGGTCGCGCTCGCGATAGATCGAATGGTTAATTGTTTGATTCTAACGAAAAAACGCGACAGTCCCGTTTTTCGGCTGGGAGGCGAATATTCACCTCTGTCGATAGACTTCCGTCGCGTCGCTCTCAAAGCAACCCGAGTGGTATGACACTGTTACTCTAGCGTGTCCGTGCAATTGTCTCGGAGGACATATGTCTGCTCTACGCCGGGTTCCGCCATGGGTTGCGGCCGCGTTAACCGTGGCGCCCCGCGACCACGACATGGAGCGGAGAGCGGCCAACGGCGCGATCGCGGAACGCACGTAGCGGACCCGTGGGGGGCCGGCGCCGGGGCCACGGTCGCCCAGGGTTCGAAATAGGGGTTCTCCCCAGGTCCGGTCTTCGTCACGATCGAAATCCAGCCGACCTGGGGCTCTGTTCTGGTTAAGACTCGCGCGCCTACAGCGCGGTCGACGGGACGGGACGCGCGCCCCGCGCCAGGCGCCACAGCTCGCCGGCGATCTTGCAGGTGAACACCACCACCATCACGACCAGGGTGATGTGGAAGCTGAGGTCGAGCGCGTCCTGCAGCCCAGCCGCCTCGGCCGCGTTCGGGCCCGTCGCCGCTTGCGAGACGACCTGAACCAGACGGCCGGCCTGCCAGAGGGCGGCGGTGACCGCCAGGCCGGCCAAGCCGCAGACGATCTCGATCGCCGCGTGGGCCCGTACCCAGCTGGGACGCAGCAGCGCTGCCAGGCTGGACACCATCTGCAGCCCGGCCCAGGCCAGGATCGGCAGATACAAGGCCGTCCAGATCGCGGTCGGCTGCAGGAACAGCTGACTGTTGGCCACTTGGTTGGACCAGGGCGCATCCACCACGTCCGTCCACCACAGGATGAACAGCGCCGTGACGATCACCTCGAACAGGGCCTCGAAGCGCTTTTCCAGCGCGCCCTTGCGGAACAACCCCTGCTTGATCGGCGGGAGAGCGTCCAAGATCGGCAGGTCGGCGACCTTCCAGTCGGCGAAGCCGCTCCGCGGGAGCCAGCCGCGCTCGAACGCCACCCCCGCCACCGTGGCGACGCCGATCATGGTGAGGCCGCTGGAAATGAAGCCGGAGATGAAGTGCGCCACGGCCCCGCCTCCGTCCGCGGGGTTGGTGATCACCGTGATGACGGCTCCGGTCGCCGAGACGACCGCCGCCACCGCCAGCAGCACCTTCACCCCGAACATGTAGAACGGATACAGCTCGGGCCCGATCAGCGTACGCGTGGTCCCGAACCGGCCCGCCACCGCGATCGGATGGCCGAACGCCTTGAGCACGGCCTCGCGCTCCTTGACGGTCAAGGGACGTCCCAGCTCGGCTTCCTTCTCTTCCATCTGGTTGAGCAGGATGTCGCGCAGCTCGGCGACGATGTCCTCACGCTGGGCCTTGGGCAGCAGGGCCGCGACGGCGGCCAGATAGCGATCCAGCAGGTCCATGTTCTTGGCCTCCCTCATCAGATCAGGTTTTGCAGGGTGTCGTTCATCGCCCGCCACTCGGCGGACAGGCGGGTCAGCACGGCCTGCCCTTCAGGCGACAGGCGGTAGAAACGCTTCTTGCGCTTGTCTTCCTCGCGCCATTCGCTGGTCAGCAGGCCCTGGCTCTCCAGGCGCCGCAGCATCGGGTAGAGGGCGCCTTCGTCGATCTCCAGACCCACCTCGGCCAGGGCCTGGCGCAGGCTGTAGCCGTAGCGCTCGACCTTCAGCTGGGCCAGCACGGCCAGGATCAAGGTCCCTCGCCGAAGCTCCTGGCGCAGGGTCTCGAAAATATCGACGTCGGTCGGCATGGTGTACGTCACATGGTGTGCGCCACTTGGTGTATGGCATACACTGTGTGACACACAGTTTATCGGCGAGTCAAGTCGATGGAACAGCGTTCGGCGTTCATGTGCGCCGAGCCGAGCGAAGCGAAGACGCGATCCCTCGTGGTCACAATGGGCCGGTATCCGGTGGCCGACTTCACCGAAGACCTGGGTGCGTCGGTTCAGGTCTCAGGCCTCATCGGTTCCTCGGGACCAGCCAGCCAAGGGTGGTGCTGTCGACCGCCTGCGCGCAGCGAGCCGGCACAGACCGAAAAGGTGATCGGAGCCCTGCCCCGCGTCAAGCGCCTCCCAATGAGTTCGCGTCAAGCTTGGCCATTAGCAATCTACGTTTGAAAGCATTGCCACCACGCCTGCGCTTAATTACGGATAATGTTGAGCAATACGCGTTGAATCGGAATAACCGACCATGGCTACCGTCTTCGGTGTCACAAGCGATCGCCTCGGCCGAATTGTTGAAGAAGCTGCGAGTGAAGTCTATGTATTCTCCGCAGATGATTTTCTCTTTCGGCTTGTGAACAAGGGCGCCCGTGAAAATCTTGGATACACCATTGAAGAGCTCCGCTTACTTACACCTTGGGATCTGAAGCCGAGCATAAGTCAAAGTGATTTTATTACACTCATTAGGCCGCTACAGACTAAGGAGGCCGAAAGGCTCGACTTCGAAACCAAACATCGACGAAAAGACGGAACGGAATATTACGTTTCCGTAAAACTGCAGATGTTCGACGACGAGGAAGATGTTGTTTTCTATGCAGCCATTAAAGACATAACCCCACATGTGCTTATTGAGTCAGAGCTAAGAGATACCGTTCGTCGTCTTGACGCTATATTGGACAATACGTCCATGTCGGTATTTCTGATGAATGACCAGCAGCATTGTGTGTTCATGAACAAGGCGGCTGAGACGTTAACGGGCTTTGCCTTTCATGAAGCGGCGGGGCGTATTCTCCACGACGTCATTCATCATTCTCGCCCTGACGGCTCGCCATTTCCCCTTGCGGAATGCGCGATCGACCGGGCTTTCCCGGAGAACGCTGGCACACAAGGCGAAGAAGTTTTTGTGCACAAGGATGGCTCCTTCTACCCGGTCGCCTTCACCGCCAGTCCTATAAGGGATGACCAGGCCAAGGTGATCGGGACGATCATCGAGGCCCGCGACATCAGCCTTGAGAAGCGCAACGAGGAAGCGCGGAAGCTTCTGATGCACGAGGTTGATCATCGGGCGCGCAACGTACTGTCTATTGTGCAATCCCTGACGCGTCTGACCCGTGCCGACGGACTAGCCGCCTACAAAGCTATTCTTGCCGGCAGGATTGACGCGCTGGCGCGCGCGCAAACCTCGCTCGCGACGCGCCAATGGGAAGGAGGGCACCTGCAAGACGTGGTGAGGGACGAACTTGACGCTCTGTGTCCCAGAGATCACGTCGACATTGCCGGCCCGGAGGTCAACCTGTCGCCAGGGCAGGTCCAACCCATCAGCCTCTTGCTTCACGAATTGGCCACCAACGCCAATAAATATGGCGCTTGCAGCCAAGGTGGAGGTCGGGTGGCGGTGACCTGGACGCTCAGCGACAGGCGGGTGACACTCCTGTGGCGGGAGAGCGGAGGTCCCGTGGTTGTCGCCCCCACGCGACAAGGCTTCGGATCCATTCTAACGGACAACGTCGTACGGCAACTTAAGGGCGCTATTCGTCGCGCCTGGGAGCCGAGCGGCCTGCTCGTTGAAATCATCTTCCCGCTTTGACGCGTAAGGTCGGCTCCTGGCGCCTGAGGGGCGGCAACTCCAAATGCGAACCCTGTTGGCTATTTAGGGATCGCCGACCTCCCCGCCCAATTCGCCTGCGCAGTTCAACTCATCGACTCAGAAGATCGATGTCGCCAACAGTACTTAGGCGACCCCGCGAATGCACAGGGGCGCCAAAGCCCGCGATGTGTGTTGCGCGGACATCAGCATCGGCGGCGCACCTGCGGCGTACAGAGGGGTTCCCGCCACGAGGGCGGGAATGACGGCTGAAAAGGACGTGTTGGAAACCGGCCGCCTAAGACGCCGTCAGCCGCCGCACTTGTGGAAGAACCGGCGCGCCCGGGCCGTCCTCGACCACGGGGACCGTGATCTCGACCGTGAAGCGGCTGCCCTGGCCCGGCGTGCTCTCGACCCGCAGATCGCCGCCCATCAGCATGACGATCTGGTGGCTGATGCTCAGGCCCAGGCCCGTGCCCTCATGGCGATCGGCGGCCTCTCCCGCCTGTTCGAACGGCCGGAAGATGCTTTCCAGTTGATCAGGCGCGATGCCGACACCGGTATCATCGATCACGAAGCGCAGGCGCGCCGCATCGCCCTCGTGCTCGACCAGCGACGCCCGCAGGTCGACCCGGCCGCTGGACGTGAACTTGATCGCGTTGCCGACCAGGTTGATCAGCACCTGCCGCACCCGCTTCTCGTCCGCCTCGACCCGAAGGGGCACGTCCGCATCGACGTTGGCGGAGAAGGTCAGCCCCTTGTCCTCGGCCGGCAGGTGGAACATCTCGCCCACGCCCGCGACGCAGTCGTGCAGGTCGAACGGCGCGGTCAGCAGCTCGAACTTGCCGGCCTCGATCTTGGCGACGTCCAGGATGTCGCTGATCACCGCCAGCAGATGCTCGCCGCTGGCCTGGACGGTCTTGACCGCCGCGCGCTGCTTGGCGTCCAACTCGGTGCGATTGAGCCAATAGGTGTAGCCGATGATGGCGTTCAGCGGCGTGCGCAGCTCGTGGCTCATATTGCCCAGGAACCGCGACTTGGCGCTGCTGGCCGCCTCGGACGCGGCATGGGCGTCGGCCAGCAGCCGCGCCTCCTGGACCTGCCGCCGCTGCCGCGCCTCGTAGTCGCGGCGCACCCGCAGGAAGCGGAAGACCAGGAACCCGGCCGACAATACCAGCCAGACCCGCAGGATGATCAGGTAGAACTGTTCGGCCGAGAGGTACGAGCCCTCGAAGGTCAGGGAGTCGATCGAGACGCGCGGATCGTCTCCCGGCTTGGGATTGCTGGTGGGGATGGCGACGGTGTCGACCCGATCGAGGACCGGCGCGGCCTCGGCGGCCGAAAGGCCATGGCGGGCCACCCACCATTCCTCGGCCGCCAGCTGGCTGAGCGGCACGCGGATCTCGTTGCGGCCATCGACGACGGGAAGATCGGTCGCCAGGGGCATGAGCTCGCCCTTGAGCATGTCGCGCACGGCCGGGCCGGGCCTCGTCTTGACGACCAGTCTCAGGTGGTCGCTCCGCCCCTGATACGAAAAGCGCAGGGTGACGGTCTGGAAGCGCGAGAAATCCAGTCCCTCGGCCCGGCGTCCGGGATCCAGCTCCAGGCCGTAGCCGCAATAGGGATAGGTCGCGCCGTCGCGGATCTCGCACGACCAGGACAGGGGCTTGAGCGGATCGACGGCGACGGTCGACCGGCCGCCGTTCTCGGCGTCGGAAAAGCTGTAGCCCACGAACCGGCCGATCTCGGGCGACAGGACCAGGGTCTGGGTGGTGATGGCGCTCTTGCCCAGCACGGCGGCGAACGACAGGGCCACCAGCAGGAAGATCGCGGCCTCAAGCCGGATGGCGCCATAGCCCAGCCACGGCCCGCGGGCGCTCATGGTCTGACCGGCCCTGGCGGCCTGAGCCGCCGCTATGTCCGTTGAAGTCCGCAAGACGTGCCCCCGCTTTCCCTTGCACAAACGGAAAGCCCCCCAACCGCGCCCTATGTTTAGGCCGTCATCGTTTCCCCAAGGTTTATTCAAGGGACAGGTTGCGACACTTTGTGGCGCGGACGCTTCCCAAGGGCTATTCCTAGGCCTCCGGCTCCTCGCGCGGCGCGAGAGGCCTGGGCTGGGCTTCCAGGTCGGAGAGCTTGCGCACCTTCAGCACCTTGGCGGTGCAGGGCTGGAGCACCACCATTACGCGGCCGCCCTGGCCGGGCTCGGGCATCTCGAACTTGGCCGGGCCGATGCGCCCCATGATGAAGACCTGGTCGCCGCGCGCATCCACGCTTCGCTCCTCCACCCGGCCATGCTGGCCTTTCGACCCGAACCGGCGTTCCAGCGCCGCGCCGAACATCTCGTCGTTGGCCGCCTGCAGGGGCGGTCCCCACTGCGCGTGGGTCAGCGGCGGACAGCTGGACCCGGTCGCCACGGGCGCCGGCTTGGGCTTGGTCGCGCAGGCGCTCAGCGCCAGGCTCCCCATGATGATCGCGATCCCCGTCATCCGCATCCGATGGGCTCCTCCCGGCTTGCCCCGAGCCTAGGACGCCCTTGCCCGGCCCCGCAAGTCACGGAGACGAATGGCCGAGCCCGGTCGCTTCACCGGGGAGACGCAGCCTCCGCGATCCAGTAGATCAGCGCGTCATCCCGCGTTCCGGAAAGTCCCAGATGCCCGCTGCCCTGCCCTCCGCCGTCACCGAAGCCCGCGCCCTCCTCGGCCGCCTGGGCGTCGATCCGGCCGTCCTGGACGGCGGAACCCTGGCCGCCCGCTCGCCGGTCACCGGCGAGGTCCTGGCCCGCCTGGCCGAGCACAGCCCCGCCCAGGCGACCGCCGCCATCGACGCCGCCCATGAGGCCTATCTGGCCTGGCGCAAGGTGCCCGCCCCGCGTCGCGGCGAGCTGGTCCGGCTGCTGGGCGAGGAGCTGCGCGCCGCCAAGACGGATCTCGCCGCCCTGGTGACCCTGGAGGCCGGCAAGGTCGTCTCCGAGGGCCTGGGCGAGGTTCAGGAGATGATCGACATCTGCGACTACGCCGTGGGCCTGTCGCGCCAGCTGTTCGGCCTGACCATCGCCACCGAGCGCCCGGCCCACCGGATGATGGAGACCTGGCATCCGCTAGGCGTGGTCGGCGTGATCAGCGCCTTCAACTTCCCGGTCGCGGTCTGGTCCTGGAACGCGGCCCTGGCCCTGGTCTGCGGCGACAGCGTGGTGTGGAAGCCGTCGGAGAAGACCCCGCTGGTGGCCCTGGCCACCCAGGCGCTGTTCGCGCGCGCCGCGGCCCGGTTCGGCCCGGACGCGCCGGCTGACCTGTCGGTGCTGCTGATCGGCGGCCGCGCTGTGGGCGAGGCCCTGGTCGACCATCCAAAGGTCCCGCTGGTCTCGGCCACCGGCTCGACCGCCATGGGCCGCACGGTGGCCCCGAAGCTGGCCGCCCGCTTCGCCCGCGCCCTGCTGGAGCTGGGGGGCAACAACGCCGCCATCGTCGCGCCCTCCGCCGACCTGGACCTGACCCTGCGCGGCGTGGCCTTCGCGGCCATGGGCACGGCGGGCCAGCGCTGCACCACCCTGCGCCGGCTGTTCGTGCACGACAGCGTCTATGACGCCTTCGTCGGTCGGCTAAAGAGCGCCTACCCGTCGGTGCCGGTCGGCGACCCGCGCGCCGTTGGCGTGCTGGTGGGTCCGCTGATCGACAAGACCGCGTTCGACGCCATGCAGTCGGCGCTGGAAGCCGCGCGCGCGGCCGGCGGCCGGGTGGTCGGCGGCGAGCGCGTGGATGTGGCCGGACCCGACGCCTATTACGTCGCCCCCGCCCTGGTCGAGATGGACGCCCAGGCCGAGATCGTGAAGTCCGAGACCTTCGCGCCGATCCTCTACGTCATGCGCTACAGCGCGCTGGCCGAGGCCATCGCCGCCCAGAACGACGTGGCCCAGGGCCTGTCGTCGTCGATCTTCACGCTGAACGTCCGCGAGGCCGAGCTGTTCGTGTCCGGCGAGGGCAGCGACTGCGGCATCGCCAACGTCAATATCGGTCCCTCGGGCGCCGAAATCGGCGGCGCGTTCGGCGGCGAGAAGGAAACCGGCGGCGGTCGCGAAGCGGGCTCCGACAGCTGGAAGACCTACATGCGCCGCGCGACCAACACCGTGAACTACGGAACGACCCTGCCGCTGGCCCAGGGCGTCACCTTCGACGTTTGAGGGCCTTGGCCTCTGCTGGCGCTACCAGTCGATGTAGTCGGTGAAATCGCCCAGCATGCCGGTCCAGACGCCGAAGTCGTCGTCCAGGCCCGAGATCGTGCGGCCGGCGTTCACGTTGATGTCGTACTGGACGTAGGGGTCGCCGTCGTCATCCAGATAGGCTTTCAGATAGCGGTTCTTGCGGTTCCACGTGTTGGCCTGCTCCAGCTTCAGCCCTTCCTTCAGGTCGAAGCCGGCCGAAAACTGCAGGGCCTTGCAGCGCTTGGCCGGGTTGCAATCGTAGAAATAGATCTTGAACTTGGCGCCTTCGGCGGCGCTGTCGATCAGCGGATCGCCCGTTTCGTCCTTGGACAGTTCGGCCTTGTAGCCGGCCTTCTGCAGCCAGGCGGCCACTTCAGGACCGGTCATGCCGTCCTCGTCGATACTCTGGGCCTGGGCCGCGCTGACCGATAGGGCGGCGGCCATGGCGGCCGCCAGGGCGATCAGCTGGACTTTCATTCAGGGTCTCCGGGCCGACTCTCGCGGCGCGGCGAAGCTAGCGCCGTCGGCGGGCAAGGCCAAGACCGGGCTGGGCCAAGACGGGCTGGGCCAAGACGGGCTGGGGATGGCGCCCTCGGTGCGTGGTCCCCGTCCTTCGACAAGCTCAGGATGAGGACCATTTCCAGTCACGGGCCGTAGAAAAACCTCATCCTGAGCTTGTCGAAGGACGAGGTTTTCGCCCAGGCGCTGAATGTCGATAGGACCTCAGCTTTTCAGGAAATCCAGCACCGCGGCGTTGAACCGCTCGGTGCGTTCCAGATGCAGCAGGTGCCCCGCGTCGAAGGCCTCGACCCGGGCGTTGGGCATGGTCGGCGCCAGGGCCTGGGCGCGAGCCAGCACGTGGCCGAACCTGGCCTTGTCCTCGGGCTTGGCGTAGCCCTTGCCGGGCGCGGTGGCGTCGGTCGCGCCGGCCAGGATCAGCACCGGGACCGAGACCCTGGGCAGATCCTGCAAATAGGGCTGGTCACGGATCGCCACCGCGCTGGCGGCGAAGCTGCGCACGTAGCGCGGCCACTCTCCCGACAGCTTCAGCCGTTCGCGCAGCTCGACATAGGGCGCCATGCCCGAGCGCGGCAGGGTCAGGCCGTAGCTGGTCATCAGCTCGTTCAGATAGGCGTCCGGCCCCTTGGCGTTCTCGTCGGCCACCAGGCGTTCGATGGGCGTGGCGGGCGTGTAGAGGCGGTAGTCCTCCAGCCCGACCGGGCCGTACATCACCAGCTTGCCCGTGCGCTCGGGATGGGCCAGCGCCCAGCGCACGCCGACGTGATTGCCCATCGAATGGGCCACCACGTCCACCCTGGCGACGCCCAGATGATCCAGCAGGGCGGCGGTGTCGGTCACCATGCGGTCGAAGCGCACCGGCACGTCGTCCAGCTTGGACGACTTGCCGAACTGGATCTGGTCGGGGGCGATCACCCTGTAGCCGGCGGCGCTCAGGGCGGTGATGGTCGGCGCCCAATAGCCGGCGGGGAAGTTGCGGCCGTGCAGCAGCAGAACCGTGCGTCCATTGGCGGGCGCGGTTGGGGCCACGTCCATATAGGCCATGCGCGTGGCGTGGCCCTCGTGCTCCCGCGGCAGGAAAGCCACCGGATGCGGATAGGCGTAGCCCTCCAGGGCCACCCCCATCGGCCGAAGCTCGGCGGCCTGGGCCGGCGGGGCGAGCGCGGCGGGCGATGACAGGAGGGCCAGGGCGGCCAGAAGGATCGCGGGTTTCATCAACGCTTCAACGCGCAAAGAAAAAGCCGGGTCCCGCCAAGGACCCGGCTCGTTCGTCTTCCAGGCCGAAATCCTAGGCGGTGACGCCCGAGGAGATCGGCACCGAGGCCGTCGGGCCCGTCGGCATCTTGTTGCTCTCGTCCTCGATGCGCGTGGGCTGGATGCCCTTCATCACATTGATGATCTCGTCGCCGCTGAGGGTCTCGAACTCCAGCAGCGCCTTGGCCACGGCGTGCAGGCCTTCCAGCTTCTCGGTCAGGATCTGGCGAGCCTCGTCCTCGCCGCCCTTCACGAGGCGACGCACTTCGCTGTCGATCTTGATCATGGTGTCGGGCGAGACGTTCTGGGTGCGGGCCACCGAATGGCCCAGGAACACCTCGTCCTGGTTGTCGCCATAGGCCACGGTGCCCAGCTCGTCGGAGAAGCCCCAGCGGGTGACCATGTTGCGGGCCAGGCTGGTGGCCGCGCTGATGTCGCTGGACGCGCCCGAGGTGATCTTGTGCTTGCCGAAGATCAGCTCCTCGGCCACCCGGCCGGCCATCATGATGGCCAGGCGCGAGGTCATCATGTCGTAGCTCATCGAGTAGCGGTCGCCCTCGGGAAGCTGCATGACCATGCCCAGGGCCCGGCCGCGCGGCACGATCGTGGCCTTGTGCACCGGGTCGGCGACGGCGACGCTCTGGGCGACGATGGCGTGGCCGCCCTCGTGATAGGCCGTCAGCTTCTTCTCGTCCTCGCTCATGGCCATCGAGCGACGCTCGGCGCCCATCATCACCTTGTCCTTGGCGTGCTCGAAGTCGTGCATGGTGACCATGCGGCGGTTCTTGCGCGCGGCGGTCAGGGCCGCCTCGTTGACCAGGTTGGCGAGATCCGCGCCCGAGAAGCCGGGGGTGCCGCGGGCCAGGGTCTTGACGTCGACGTCGGCGGCCAGCGGCACGTTCTTCATGTGCACGCGGATGATCTTCTCGCGGCCCATCACGTCGGGATTGGGCACCACGACCTGGCGGTCGAAGCGGCCCGGACGCAGCAGGGCCGGGTCCAGCACGTCGGGACGGTTGGTGGCGGCGATCAGGATGATGCCTTCGTTGGCCTCGAAGCCGTCCATCTCGACCAGCAGCTGGTTCAGCGTCTGCTCGCGCTCGTCGTTGCCGCCGCCCAGGCCGGCGCCGCGATGGCGACCGACGGCGTCGATTTCGTCGATGAAGATGATGCACGGAGCATTCTTCTTCGCTTGCTCGAACATGTCGCGCACGCGGCTGGCACCGACGCCGACGAACATCTCGACGAAGTCCGAACCCGAGATGGTGAAGAACGGCACGCCGGCTTCACCCGCGACGGCGCGGGCGATCAGCGTCTTGCCGGTGCCGGGAGGGCCGATCAGCAGGGCGCCCTTGGGGATCTTGCCGCCCAGGCGCTGGAACTTGGCCGGGTCCTTGAGGAACTCGACGACTTCCTGCAGCTCTTCCTTGGCCTCGTCGACGCCGGCGACGTCGTCGAACATCACGCGGTTCTTGTTCTCGGTCAGCAGCCGGGCCTTGGACTTGCCAAAGCCCATGGCGCCCTTGGTGCCGCCCTGCATCTGGCGCATGAAGAAGATCCAGACGCCGATCAGCAACAGGATCGGCAGCATCTGGAACAGCACGCCGACCAGGATGTTGCCGCCCTTCTGGTAGACGATCTCGGAGCCGCGCGCTTCAAGGCGCTTGACCAGGTCTTCGGAATTGACGGGGGCGTTGACGGTGTACGGCTTGCCGGCCTTCGGCTCGACCTTGACGACGTCGCCATTGATCGTGGCCTTCCTGACCTCGCCGCTGTCAATATTCTTGAGCAGCTGCGAGTAGCTGATCTCGCTGCTGCCGCCGGGCTTACCGCCCTGGCTCACGACGGTGTAGGCCATGACCAGCACCACCACGATCGTCGCCCAGATGCCCAGGGTCTTGAAATTCATACGCGTTGTCTTCCCAACGATAGTCTCTGACCTACCAAGATAGGACGGCCCGGCCGATTTCGCCACGCGCGGGATATCATGTCGCGGGTTCTTGATCGACACGGCCGGTCGCCGCGTCGAAACGATCCATGACAAGACAACGCGCTCGCGTCGCATTTGGCTCTGCAAGGATCGGGCAAGTCACCGTCCCATCCGGGGCCAGCACCGCCGGCAGGCCGGGCCGGGCGGCGGCCGGAAGGCCTTTCAGGGCCTGGCGTTGCGCGGCGGGCAGGCGGGCGGCGAGGCCTTGCAGCGGGCGGACGGTCAGGCCGGGCTCGGCGGCGGTGAGCTCGTAGCGGCCGTCCCAGACGATTGTATCGCCAGGAAACAAGACCCTCCCCCCGTGGGGGAGGCGATCCGAAGGATCGGTGGGGGGAAACGTCGGGCGTTCGATCGCTCCCCCCTCCGTCGGCTTCGCCGACACCTCCCCCAGAGGGGGAGGACTTAGTCTGCGGACCTCGCCGGGCTCACGGAAAAAGGACACGACATCCCCCGCCGCCTCGATCCGCGCCCCGGCCAGGGTGGCGGTGAAGGTCTCGCCCGCCCGGATCCGCTGAACCAGCCGCTGGAGCCGCTCGCCGCGCGGCGGTTGCGACGTCCCTGCGGCGCACAGGCAAGCGGCGGCGACATGGGCGGCGGGGGCGGTGCGGGGGAGGACGAGGTAGCCTTCTCCTCCCCCGTGCAACGGGGGAGGTGGCGCGGCGCCGATAGGCGGCGTGACGGAGGGGGCGTTCGGCGCCTGCGGATGTGCGCGGGACGCCCCCTCCGTCGGCTTCGCCGCCACCTCCCCCGTTGCGCTGCGCTTCACGGGGGAGGAAAGCCTGGTCCGCGCCCTGGCCCGCGCGGACCTAGGGTCCGCGTTGGCCGGATCATCGAGCCAAGCCTCGCCCCGCGCCGCCAGCCAATCCCGGATCTGCCCCCGCCCCACGGCCAGCAGCGGCCGCAGCACGAACACGCCTCGCCCCTCCGGCCAGGCGGGCGACGGCGCCCATTCGCGGGGGTCGGAGACCGTCGAGCCTTCCGCCCGCATCAGCGCGGCCTCGGCCAGGTCGTCGGCGGTGTGGCCCAGCAGCAGGACGCGGGCCCCGGCGGCGCGGGCGGCGGCGGCCAGCAGGGCGTGGCGGGCGGCGCGCGCGGCGGCCGACAGGCCCGAGGCGGGCTTGTCGCCGGTCCAGGCCAGGGACCGTGCTTCGGCGCCCAGCGCGCGGGCCTTGGCGACGGCGTCGGCGGTCCATACGGCGCTGGCGGGGTTGAGCTGGTGGTCGACGGTGAGGCTGACCACGGCCCGGCCATGGGCGCGGGCCCACTTCAGGGTCAGGATCAGCAGGGCCAGGCTGTCGCCGCCGCCCGACAAGCCCACGGCCAGGGGCGCGGCGGCGGCGGGGCGCAGGCGGCGGTCGAGGGCGGCGGTGAAGGATGTGATCATGCGGCCACCGCCCTATCCCCCTCCGGCCCTCCGGGCCACCTCCCCCAAGGCGGGGAGGATCTGATCGCGCCAAATGCTCCCCCTCTGGGGGAGCTGTCGCGTAGAGACTGAGGGGCTCTTACGCCCTCACGTCGCGCACTTGGCCTGGACGCGGGTGCTGGTGGCCCTGGCTGTGACCGCCGTCGGCGCCTTGGGATAGCGCTTGGCCAGCTCGTCCAGGGTCTTGCAGGCGTCGGCCGGCTTCTTCAGGGCCACCAGCGAGCGCGACAGCTTCAGCACCGCGTCGGGCGCCCAGCTGGTCTGCGGCCAGCCGCGCACCGCGCCCAGATAGTTTCCGGCGGCGTCGCCATAGGCTTCGCGCACGAACTGGGTCTCGCCCAGCCAGTAGCGGGCCTCGGGCGCCTTGGGCGTATCGGGGAAGGCTTCGACATAGCCAGCGAAGGCCTGTTCGGCCGCGCCATAGTCGCCGTCCAGCAGCATCTGGCGGGCCGATTTGAAGGCGGCGTTGGGATCGGTCGAGGTCGGGGCGGCGGCGACCGGCGCGGCGGCGGCGACAGCGGCGGCCTCCTGGTCGGCGAGGCGCTTTTCCAGGGCGGCCAGACGCTGGTCCAGCGCGTCGGCGCGGGCCTTTTCGCCGTCATTGGCCCGGCGCGCCTGGTCCAGATCGTGGGTAAGGGTTTCGTTCTGGCCGTTCAGCTTGGTCAGGGTCTGTTCCAGGTCGCGCATGCGCTCGGACATCGCCGCGATCTGGGCGTCGGTCTCGGCGGCCTGGACGACGACCGGCCTGCCGGTGTCGCGGCCCTGGAAGACGATCGACCGCAGTTCGCGGACAACCTTCTCCATCTTTTCCAGCCGCTTGACCGAGCGGTCGTCCAGCGGATCGGGCATGGCGGTCTGGGCCATGGCCGCCGAGGGCAGGGTGATCATGGCGGGGACGGCGGTCAGCGCCAGGACGGAGGCGAGCAGAGCGGCTTTCAGCTTCATGTCGGCGATTATGCCCCGGTTGCGGACAAAAGTGCGGCGCTAAAACACAAAACCCTCCCGCCGGCGGATGGGGGAGGGTTGGGTGGGGGTGATGCGGCCGTACAGCGGAACCGCCGTATCACCCCCAACCCCGGCCCTTCCCCCATCGAGGGGGAAGGGAGGGAAGTGATTACCGCGCGCCGTCGGTGATGGCGGTGCGGGCGTTGCGGTTCTTGGCCCAGGCGTCTTCGCTGGTGCCCGGATCGATCGGGCGTTCCTTGCCGTAGGACAGGCTTTCGATGCGCGAGCCCGAGACGCCCTGGCCGACCAGGAATTCGCGGACGGCGTTGGCGCGGCGGGCGCCCAGGGCCAGGTTGTACTCGCGGGTGCCGCGTTCGTCGGCGTTGCCCTCGATGCGCACGCGCACGGCCGGATAGCGGTTCAGCCACTGGGCCTGGGCCGCCAGAACCGCCTGGGCGTCGGTGGTCACGTCATAGCTATCGGTGGCGAAATAGATCCGCTCGCCGATATTGATCACGAAGTCCTGGACCGAACCCGGCAGCGCGCCCTGGTTGATCGGCGACTGCGGGGCCTGCGGCGGCTGTTCCGGAGGCATGGGTTGCGACGGTTGGGTCGTCGGCGCCGCGGGACCCGCGGGCTTCGGCCGCGAAGCACAGGCGGCGAGCGAGGCGGCCGCAAGACCGATCATCGCCAGTCTAGCAACGCGTTGGGTGTCGAAGCTCATCAAGTTTCTCCTCAAGTCCACGGCCAAGGTTGATAGTTGTAACGCGTGAAGCCTTCATGGCGCCGCGCCAAATCGTACCCTGCACCTCACAATGGCGTCAGATTGTCGCACGCTCACGTGGTTTCATCCGCCGGGTGAACGTCGGATGAACGACTTTAGGGCAACGCGCCGCCAAGGCAGAGGTTGCCTTAAAGTGGTGTTGATCAATCCAGCAGAGGCGACCAAGCGGGGTCCGAAGCCGCGCCCTGATACGCGGCGGGGCGCAGGATCCGGCCGGTGATGTCCACCGTCCACAGCCGCGAATTACCGCTGGAGCTCTCGCGCGAGAACATCAGCACCCGGCCGTTGGGGGCCCAGGTCGGACCCTCGTCCAGGTAGCTGGTGGTCAGCAGGCGCTCGTCGCCGCCGTCGGCGCGCATCACCCCGATGTGGAACTGGCCGCCGGTCTGCTTGGTGAAGGCGATGAAGTCGCCGCGCGGGCTCCACACCGGGGTGGTGTAGCGGCCGCCGCCGTACGAGATGCGCCGCACGCCGCTGCCGTCCAGGTTCATCATGTAGATCTGGGCCTGGCCGCCGCGGTCGGAGTTGAACACGATCCGGCTGCCGTCCGGCGAGAACGAGGGCGAGGTGTCGATGGCCGGGTCGGTGGTGATCCGCGTCGATTGGCGGCTGCGCAGGTCCATCACGTAGATGTCGCTGTTGCCGCCCTTCTCGACCGAGAAGGCCACCTTGCTGCCGTCCGGCGAGAAGCGCGGGGCGAAGACCATGCCCGGGAACTTGCCGATGGTCTCGGTGCGGGCGGTCTCCAGGTTGGTCAGGTAGATGCTCGACCCCGTGGGCCGCAGCGCCATGTAGGTGATCTCCTGGCTGGTCGAGGAGAAGCGCGGGGTCATGACGATGTAGGAGCCGTCGGTCAGGTACTGCGGGTTGGCGCCGTCCTGGTCCATGATCGCCAGCTTCTTGACCCGGGCCACCTTGCTGCCGCTCTCGGCGACGAACACCACGCGGGTGTCGAAATAGCCCTTTTCGCCGGTCAGCCGCTCATAGACCGCGTCGCTGATCTTGTGGGCCACCCGCCGCCAGTTCTCGGCGGTCGAGGTGAACTGCAGGCCCAGCAGCTGCTGCTGGCTGAAGATGTCCCACAGGCGGAAGTCCACGCGCAGCACGCCGTCGGCGCCGACCGTGACCTGGCCGTTGATCAGGGCTTGGGCCCCGGTGGCCTGCCAGTCGGGAAAGCGCGGCTGGACGTTGGCGTCGGTCAGCTTGTCGGCCACGTTGCTGACGTTCAGCGGCTGGAACAGGCCCGAGCGCTCGAGATTGGCGCTGATCACTTGCGAGATCTCGGCGCCGCGACCGCCGCCGGAGAAGGCGGGGACGGCCACGGGCAGCGGCTTGACCGCGCCCTTGTCGATATCGACCTCGATCTGGGCGTGGGCGGCGGTGGGCGCGAAGGCGGCCATGGACAGGGCCAGAACGGCGGCGCCGGCCCAAGCCGCCAGGGGCCCCGTGAAGACGGACTTCAGGTTCATGCTTGGTGTCCTCCCTATCGCGCCGCGCAAGCGTCGCGCGCCTTGAAGTTCAAATTGAGTTGCTGGCCATAATAGTCCGGCGGCAAGCCCTCGAAGGGCGCCGACTGGTAGACCGCGCGGATGGCCCGCTCGGCGGCGGCCTTGACCACCGGGTCGGCGGACTGTTCGGCGCCGCCGGCCGTCACCTGACCCACGATGCGGCCGCCGTTGGCCAGCTTGAAGTTGACCTTCACCTGCACGGCGCCGGCGCCCTCGACCTCGCAGTTGGGGTTCCAGCGCCGCTGGATCTCGTCCTTCATGCCGTTGATCGCCGCGGCCTGCAGACCGGTCATGGCGCCGGCGCCCGGACGGGCCTGGGTGGCGGTCTCCTGACGGGTCGGGCCCCGAGCGGCGTTGGCCACCGGCTTGCCCGCCGCCTTGGGCGTCTTGGCCAGGGTCTTTTCCAGCGAGGCGAAGAAGTCGGGCTCGGGCTTGGCCTTGACCGGCTTGGTCGGCGTCGGGGCGGGCTTGGGCGTCGGCGTGGGGGCGGCCGTCTTGGGCGGCGCGGGGGCCGGGGTGGGCGTCGGGGCGGGAACCGGAGCCGGCGGCTGCGGATCGGCCTCGGGCGTCGGCTCCTCGGTCTGGGCCGTCTGGTCGATGACGTCCTCGATCGCGGGCCGCACGTTGGTGGGTCCTTCGGTGACGATGGTCACCGGCACGCTCTCGCCGATGATCACCGGCTTGGACGGCTTCCACGGGCCGATCAGGATCGCGGCCGCCACCAGCACGTGGAGGCCGATCGACCCGACCAGGGCCGGGGAGAAATTGGTCTTGTTCTCGCGCGGGCTCACCGACCGCCCCCCGCGATCGCTCCCTTCCCCCTCGATGGGGGAAGGGCCGGGGATGGGGGTGACAGCGGTTCAGGATGGAATGCGATCGTGGTCGAACCCACCGCCGTGGTCACCCCCACCCCTGGCCCCTCCCCCATCGAGGGGGAGGGGAAACCTAGGGCTTGTCCGCGTGATGCGTTCATCAGCAAGCCGCCACTACTGCGCCGGACGCAGGTCGCCCGCGTCCGAAGCGCTTTCTGCCCCATTGGCCGCCTTGGGCGCCGTCGTCCCCGACGAGGGGCCGCCGGTGTCGGTCAGCAGGTTGATCTTGGTGAAGCCGGCGTTCTTGAGCGCGGCCGTCACCTGGGCGACGACCGCATAGGTCGCCGCGCCGTCGGCCCGCACGAAGATCGGCTTGTCGTAGCCGTCGCCGGCGATGGCGTTCAGGCTGGGACCGAGGTTCGAGAACGGCGTCTGGGTCTCGCCCACGAAGATGCTTCCGTCGGCGCGGATCGACACGGTGATCGGCTCCTGCTGGTTCTGCAGGGCGGGGGCCTCGGCCTTGGGCAGCTCAAGCTCCACGCCCGAGGTCAGCAGCGGGGCGCTGATCATGAAGATGATCAGCAGCACCAGCATCACGTCGACCAGCGGGGTGACGTTGATCTCGGACAGGGCGCCCTTGCCGCGGCGACCGCGACGGCGACGGCCCCGACGGCCGCCGGTGGCGAAGGCGTCGTTGGCGGACATGGCCATGGGTCAGACCCGCTCGCTGATGCGACGCTGGATGGCCGTCGACAGGTCGTCGGCGAAATTCTCCAGCCGCCCGGCGTACTTGCCCGCGTCGGTCGAGAACTTGTTGTAGGCGATATAGGCCGGGATGGCCGCGATCAGGCCGATGGCGGTGGCGAACAGCGCCTCGGCGATCGACGGGGCGACCACGGCCAGCGAGGTGTTCTTCGACAGGGCGATGCTCTGGAAGGCGTGCATGATGCCCCAGACCGTGCCGAACAGGCCGATGAACGGGCTGGCGGTGGCGACGATGGCCAGGCTGCCCAGGCCTTCCTCGGCCTTGCCGGTCTCGCGCGAGATCAGGGTGTCCATCATCCGGTCGATGCGTTGGATCAGGAAGGCGGCCTGGGCCTCGCCCAGGGGGCCCTTGGCCTTGGCGTCGCGCCATTCCTTCAGGGCCAGTTGCAGCATGCGCGGCAGCGGGTGGCGCGGATTGGCGCCGGCCTGGGCCGCGACCTCCTCCAGCCCCTGGCCCGACCCGACCTGATCCTCGAATCGATTGGCGGCGCTGTTCAGGCCCGAGAAGCGGAACAGCTTGTCGATGATCACCGCCCACGAGCCCAGCGAGGCCAGGATCAGGCCGATCATCACGCTCTTGACCACCCAGTCCGCCTGGAGAAACAGCGAGAAGAAGGAAAAGCTCTGCGGGTCTGCGGCGGCGTCCATGCGGGGTCCTGTTCCGTTCGGGCGTCAGTATCGTGGAAGGTTGATAGCGCACCTTCCGGGGTTCCGTTGCGCCCTTACTGACATGAAGCGGGGCCATGGTGAAACTATGACAATCGGCGAGGGAGCGGGTTTTTCCGTGGTTGCTCTCACGAGCGCCGACGGACGCCCCCTCCGTCACGATGCGTATTCGCATCGCGCCACCTCCCCCGCGATGCGGGTGAGGAGGATGCGGCGGCGATCTTCTCCTCACCCGTGTAGCGGGGGAGGTGGCGCGTCGCTAGCAGCGGCGTGACGGAGGGGGCGTCGGCGGCGCTATGCCTGCGCCTCAAGCCAAGGCGCCATCATCGCCAACATCTCCGCCGTCGGCTTGCGCGGGCGGCCATCCAGGGTGATGCAGACCGCCTCGCCGGCCGCCTGGCAGATCAGCTCGTCGCCCCGGGTGATCCGCTGGCTGACGTACAGGCGCGGCCCCTTCACCCGGTCGTAGGTGGTGCGCACCAGCAAGGCGTCGTCGATCCGCGCCGCCCGCTTGAAGTCCAACTCCATGCGGACAATGGCGAAGGCGGTGTCGGCCATGTGCAGCGCCGTGTGCGAGATCCCGATCATCCGGAAGAAATCGCTCCGCCCGCGCTCGAAATAGCGCAGGTAGTTGGCGTGGTAGACGATGCCGGAGAAGTCGGTGTCCTCGTAATAGATGCGGACCGGAAGCTGGTGCTCGCGGCCGTCGAAGACGCCGGCGGTGGGTTCGATCATCCTGGACTCCGGCTCATGGCGACATCTTGGGCTCTCGCCCTTGTAGTGCTATGTTCAGCCCATGAAAATCGAGCCTTCCCTGTTCGATGAGATCGACGACGACGCCGAGGCCGCCGCCGACGCGCGGGCCGAAGCCGATGTCGCGGCCGGCCGCACGATCAGCCACGAAGCCGTCAGCCGCTGGCTGGCCTCCTGGGCGAACGGCGCGCCGACGCCACCGCCAAAAGCTGGCGACTAAGGCTTGCGGCGAGTGATCTGGACGGCCGAAGCCGTCGCCAACCTCGACAGCATCTTCACCTATGTCGCGGGCTTCAATGGGCCTGCCGCGGCCCGCCTCGCTCGACGCTTGCAAACGGCGGCCAATAGCTTGGTCGAGCACCCCGAACGGGGCCGAGCCGCCGCTCGCGGACTGCGCGAACTGGCTACGATCCATCCGTACCTGATCCGCTACAGGTTCTCGGACAAGGCGGTCGTGATCCTGCGTATCCGACACGGCGCGCAACGTCCCGACTAAGCCTGCTCCTCTCCGAACAACCCGCCCTGCACGATCTTCGGCGCCGAGACCGGCTCGGTCAAACCCAGGTGCAGATAGGCCTTGCCGCAGGCCATCCGACCGCGCGGCGTGCGCTGGATGAAGCCCTGCTGCATCAGATAGGGTTCGATCACGTCCTCGACCGCGTCGCGGGCTTCGGCGATGGCGTAGGCGATGGTCTCGACGCCCACCGGGCCGCCGCCGTAGTTGTCGATCATGGCCCGCAGGTAGCGGCGGTCCAGGCTGTCCAGGCCGCTCTCGTCGACCTCGAGCCGGGCCAGGGCCAGGCCGGCGGCCTTGCGGTCGATGATCTGCGCCCCGTCGGCGGCGGCGAAGTCGCGGACGCGGCGCAGCAGACGGCCGGCGACCCGCGGCGTGCCCCGGGCCCGCTTGGCGATCTCGTCGGCCCCGTCGTCCGACAGCGCCGTGCCCATTTTGCGGGCCGCGTGCAGCAGCACGTGGCGCAGCTCGGCCGGGGTGTAGAACTCCAGGCGGATCGGAATGCCGAAGCGATCGCGCAGCGGCGTGGCCAGCATGCCCGCCCGCGTGGTCGCCGCCACCAGGGTGAAGGGCGCCAGGTCGATGCGGATCGAGCGCGCCGACGGCCCCTCGCCGATCACCAGGTCCAGCACATGGTCCTCCATGGCCGGATAGAGGATCTCCTCCACGGTCGAGGGCAGGCGGTGGATCTCGTCGATGAACAGGACGTCGTTGGCTTCCAGATTGGTCAGGATCGCCGCCAGGTCGCCGGCCTTGTTCAGCACCGGGCCGGAGGTGGCGCGGAAGTTGACGCCCAGCTCGCGGGCGACGATCTGGGCCAGGGTGGTCTTGCCCAGGCCCGGCGGGCCGAACAGCAGCACATGGTCCAGGGCCTCGCCCCGTCCCTTGGCGGCCTCGATGAAGATGCGCAGATTGCCCTTGGCCTGCTCCTGGCCGACGAACTCGGCCAGGGTTTGCGGGCGCATGGCGCGGTCGCTGGCGCCGGGGATGGTTTCGCCGTGCTGGGCTTCGCCGGAGATGATGCGGGTCATGGGTGGAAGACCCCCTCAGTCGCTCCGCGACAGCTCCCCCAAAGGGGGAGCATCTGATTGATCCTCCCCCTTTGGGGGAGGTGGCCCAGAGAGCCGGAGGGGGTCAGCACCGCGCTCACCGCCCCAACTCCTGCAAACCCGCCTTGATCAGCGCCTGAACCGTCGCCTCGTCGCCGAGCTTGGCCGCCGCCGCCTCGACCACCCGCCGTGCGTTCACCTCGGCCACGCCCAGGCCCATCAGCGCCGCCACCGCGTCGCCGGTCGGGGCCGGCTTGGCCGGAGCCGTCGCCACGGCGCCCGGCGCGGTCATCAAAACCGGTCCGTCGGTGATCGGCTTGTCCTTCAGTTCCGTCACGATCCGCAGGGCCAGCTTGGGCCCGACGCCCGAGGCCCGGCCCACGGCGGCCTTGTCCTCGCGCGCCACGGCGCTGGCCAGCTCGGCCGGCGACAGCACGTCCAGCACCGCCATGGCCGCCTTGGGACCCACGCCCTGGATGGCCTGCAGCAGCACGAAGGCCTTGCGATCCTCGCGCGTGCCGAAGCCGTACAGACGCAGGCCGGCGCTTTCGCTCCACTGGCTTTCGATGTGCAGTAGGGCCTCTTCGCCCAGGGCCGGCAGCCGTTGCAAGGTCCGCGACCCGCAGCGCACCACATAGCCCACGCCCATCACGTCGATCAGGGCCTCCTCCTCTCCGACCTCGGCGACGGCCCCTCGCAGGCGACCAATCATGCCACTCTCCGATTGGCGACGCGCAGGTTGGCGTGGGTGATGGCGACAGCCAGGGCGTCGGCGCAGTCGGCCGTGGTCTTGCCGGCCGTGGGCAGCAGGCGGGCGATCATGAAACCGATCTGGGCCTTGTCGGCGGCCCCGGTGCCGACCACCGCCTTCTTCACCAGGCGGGTCGAATATTCGGCCACCAGCAGCCCGGCGCGGGCCGGGGCGATCAGGGCGGCGGCGCGGGCGTGGCCCAGCTTCAGGGTCGACTGGGCGTTGGTGTTGAGGAACACCTCCTCGACCGCCGCTTCGTCCGGCCGATGCTCCTCGATCACCGCGCAGATACCCTCGAACAGATGCAGCAGGCGCGAGGCGAACTCGGCCTTGTCGTCGGGCGCGATGACCCCGTGGGCGACATGGCTCATGCGCGAGCCCTCGACGCTGACCACGCCCCAGCCGGTGCGGCGCAGGCCAGGGTCGAGCCCCAGGATCCGGATCGGAATGCGATTCGCGTTCATCATGTGTTCTCGCACCATCGCCGGTTTCGCGCCCAAGGAAAAGGCGCGACTTCGCTAACGAAACCTTAAGTCGGGCCTGCGCGCGGTTGCCAAATCACGGTCCAGCGCACACAGAATCTTCCATCAAGCTTCAGGGGTACAGCCGATGTTGCCCGCGATCGTAATCATGGCCGCCTTCGCGGCCGTCTGGTGGACGGCCGGCGGCGTCGTCGGACACGCGCCGATCGCGATGGTCGCGGCGGGGCCGGTGTTCTCGGCGATCCTGATCTTCGCGGCCAGCGACCGCCTGAAGGCCGCGCCCAGGCCGGACCTCGCCGAGCGCAAGCGGGTGGGCAGGATCATCGGCCTGGCCAGCGGCGCCGAGGGCGTGGCGCTGCCTGGGTCCTACATCCTGTTGGCCAATCTGGGCCTCTCGACCTATTTCGCGCCGGCCGCCGCCGTGATCGTCGGCCTGCACTTCCTGCCGCTGGCCAAGTTCGTGCCGGTGCGGGTCTACTACGCCACGGCGCTGCTGCTGGTGATGGTAGGCGTGGCCGGCCTGACGATCGATCCTGCCTACCGTCCCATGGCGACCAGCATGATGGCGGCGATCGTGCTGTGGCTGACCTGCGCGGCCAGGCTGGCCAAGATGCAGCCCGCGCCCGCCTCTAACATCTAGGCCGGGCTCAGGGTCGGCGCGCAGAACAGGCGGGCCGTCAGCAGGGCCTCGACGGTCGGCGCGTCCACCGAGACGCAGAGCTCGGCGTTGGGCTCGCCGTCGATCCGCTCGATGCGGCCCAGGTGCTGGCCGTCGGTCATCACCCGCAGGCGGGCCGGCTCGAAGGTGAACAGCGACGGGGCCACGAGGCTGGCGGCGGCCACCGCGTCGTGCGGATGGCACGCGGCCTCCAGGCCCCAGACGCGTTGGTGGAAAGCCATGTAGGGCCCAAGCGACTTGTTCAGCCGGGCCGACAGCGGCGAGCCGCAGGCGGTGGAACCCTCGGCCATGGCCTGGACGGTCAGGGTGACCTGGGCGCTGATGTCCAGCGGGACCAGGCGCGGCATGACTCCGCGCTCCAGCACCCGGGCCAGGGCCTCGGCGTCGCTCCAGCTGTTGAAGTCGGCGCCGCCGGCCGCCTTGCCCTCGACCGCGAAGGCCCCGGCCATCACGGTCGGTCGCCAGCCCTTGAAGGCGCCGGGATCTTCCAGCAGGCCCTGGGCCAGGTTGGTCAGCGGCCCCAGGAACAATCCCGCCACCCGCGCCCTGGCGCGGAAAGCCAGGAGGCTGCCGCCCTGGCCCCGGTCGAGCTCGGGCAGCTTCCAGCGCTGGGAGAAGCCGGCGCCGTTCAGGCCGTCGACGCCGTGGGCCGGCCGCATCCGCTCGACGCGCCGCTTGGCGACCCCGGAGCCGGCGCCGATATAGACCTCGGCCGGACAGCCCGCCAGGCGCAGCACGCCCCGGGCGTTGGCGGCGGCCTGGTCGACATAGGTGTTGCCGAACACCGCCGAGACCGAGACGATCTCCACCGCGTCGCGCGAGCGCGCCAGCATGGCCAGGGCCAGGGCGTCGTCGACGCCGCAGTCCGTATCGATGTGCAAGCGCAACGGCATGGGATCAGCATAGCGCCCTCGCCCCGGCGTCGGGAAGCCGCCCGCCGCGAGGACACAAGGATTTCACACCGGCTGGGCGCCGTGCGGACCCAGGAACAGCACGGCGGGCGGCAGGCAGCAGAACAGGGCCACCGCGAACAGCCAGGTCGCGGTCCTAAAGGCCTGGAATCCGCCCACGGCCAGGCGTCCGCCCAGCCAGCGGGTCTGGACGCACAGGTACCAGGCGACGGCCGCCAGTCCGATCGCCGCGCCCGCCAGCCGGGTCGAGCCGGTCGGCGAGGCGATCAGGATGACGGCCACCGAAAGCGACAGGGCGAACGGCGCGGCGCACAGGCATTGCAGTTCGAATGGTTCGCGCAGGGTCGCGTGGTCGATCGGCCGGCCCTGGCGCCGCAGCGTCCCGACCGCCATCACCAGCGGGAACAGGCTGAACGCCACCGCGCGAAACAGCAGGGCGCCGAGATCCGAGGACGCCCTCTCGCCCAGGCCGCCGCCCAGGGACAGGTCCAGGGCATGAGCCAGCAGAATGGAGATCAGCAGGAACAGCGGCGGGCTGACCAGGTCGGACGGCTGGCCGCCCTGGGGCTCCGCGCCAGCCTCGTCCCGTCCGTTTGGCGAACACGTCAAGGCTTCAGTCGGCCAGAGCAGCACCCGCCACAGCGTGCGCGGATAGAACAGCAGCCCGGTCATCAGCTCGTAGAGGATTTCCCCGAGCGAACGAAAGTGAAGGCGCTCCATGACGTTCCCCAGCCTGTCAGCCTCGGAACCAAACACTCCAGCTTACGAAATCCGCTCATACGGCGGCGGAGAAGCCTGAGAAATCGGGAGAATCCCTATTTCTCAGTCCTTGCGCGGCTGGATGTCGAACTCGACCACCCGGGGATCGGCGCGCAGGGCGGCCGAGAGCTCGTCCAGGCGCAGGACGCCCCTGCCTGAGAACGGGCCGGATCACGGTCTCAGGACCAGGGACCGAACGGTCTCCCGCCCGCGACCATCTTCGCACACTTGAACTACACAGGGACCGACGCGTGAACTCGGAGCTTCCGGCAGTCCCGGATCTGCGCTTCGCTTGTCCGGGATGACAGCCGTTTTGCCGGGGCCTACCCCAGCTTCGCGGCGTCCTCGTCGCTGATCTCTTCGTTGGAGTAGACGTCCTGGACGTCGTCGTCCTCGTTCAGGGCGTCGAGCAGCTTCATCAGGGTGGCCACGGCGTCGCCGGTGACCGGGACCTGGCTCTTGGGGCGCCAGGCGATCTTGGTGTTGCTGGCCGGGCCGAACTTGGCTTCCAGGGCGGCGGCCACCTCGTTGAGGTCCTCGAAGGCGGTGTAGACCGTGTGACCCTCGCCCTCCTCGTCCATGTCCGACACCACGTCGTCGGCGCCGGCCTCGATGGCGGCTTCCATCATGGCGTCTTCGCTAGCGGCCTTGGCCGGATAGCTGACCTGGCCGACGCGGTCATAGTTGAAGGTCACCGAGCCGGTGGCCCCCATATTGCCGCCCATCTTGGTGAAGTAGGAGCGGACATTGGCGGCGGCGCGGTTGCGGTTGTCGGTCAGCACCTCGACGATGATCCCGACCCCGCCGGCGGCCACGCCCTCGTAGCGAATTTCGGCATAGTCGGCCGCGTCGCCCATCTGCGACTTCTTGATCGCGCGGTCGATGACGTCCTTGGGCAGGCTTTCGGCCTTGGCGTTGTTCACCGCCAGGCGCAGGCGCGGGTTCATGTTCGGGTCCGGCAGGCCCGCCTTGGCCGCCACGGTGATTTCCCGCGACAGCTTGGAGAACAGCTTGGAGCGCGCGGCGTCGGCGCGGCCCTTGCGGTGCATGATGTTCTTGAATTTCGAGTGGCCGGCCATGCGGAGGCTCTTCTCTTGATCTGCGAATGGAAAAGGTAGGCGGCGCTTCTAGCGCTTGGCGCCCCATATTGTCATCCTCCAAGCTGCGAAGCCCGCGCTGGAGACCCTAGATGACCCCGTCCGATTTCCTGTCTGAACCGTTCGACCCGGCTCGCCTCGGGGCTCTGGAGGCGCAGGATCAGGACGCGATCTATGCGGCCGACCGGCCCTCGGCCATGGCGACGGGCGCCGCGGCGGCCGGCGCGCTGTCGACCGGCGCGGCCGCCCTGGGCGGCATGGCGGTCGGGGCGCTGGCCGTGGGCGCGGTGGCCATCGGCGCCCTGGCCATAGGGCGGCTGTCGATCGGCCGGGCGCGGATCCGGCGGCTGGAGATCGACGAGTTGATCGTACGTCGCGTGTCGGAACGCCGGCGCTAGGGCGCCGCGGCCGGGGACATGCCCTTGCGGCGTGTCCCCATCGACCAGCGCCGAACCCGCCGAAGGGACACGCCGCAAGGGCGTGTCCCCGGCCGTGAAACTGATCCGCCCCCTACGCCACCTTCAGCTCGACCTCGATATTGCCGCGCGTGGCCTTCGAGTACGGGCAGACCTGGTGCGCCGCGTGCAGCAGCTTTTCGGCGGTCTCGCGGTCCAGGTCCGGGGCGTTCAGGGTCAGGCGCACGCCGATGTGGAAGCTTGTGTCGTCCTTGATCAGATCGACCTCGCTGTCCAGGCTGTGCTCGCCCAGCTTGACGCCCTGGCTGCGGGCCACCAGGCCCAAGGCGCCCAGGAAGCAGGCGCTGTAGCCAGCCGCGAACAACTGCTCGGGATTGGTCCCCTCGCCGTTGCCACCCATCGACTTGGGGTAGCCCAGCTTGACGTCCAGGTGGCCGTCGTCGGTCTTGGCGGTTCCTTCGCGGCCGCCGACGGCGTGGGCGTGAGCGGTGTAGATGGCGTCGGTCATTGGGGAGCTCCTTCAAGGTTTCCGGCTGAAACCTGTGCCCGCCGTGTGACAGACGCAAGCACCGACCGCTTGAAGGTTCGCGCCCCCACGACTCTTAGGCGGCGACGCCCCGCTGGTCCCGCGCCTTCACGGCCCAGTGGGCGATCACGGCCACCGCGCCGGTTCCCGCGCCCAGCACCAGCAGCAGCATGGCCTCGGCGAAGCCTGGGGCCAGCACCTTGACCGGCACGCCCGCGGGGCTGTTGGCCAGGCCCACGCAGAGGCTCAGCGTCGTCAGTCCGGCGCCGAACAGCCCGGCCAGAGGCCCGCCCAGGCGCAGGCTGGACAGGAAGGTCGTCCCCGCCGCCGACCGCCCGCCGGTCGCCAGCCTCAGGACGCAGACGGCGATGGCGGCGATCGTGGCGACCAACAGGCCCAGCATCACGGCCTGCACCAGGGGCATGGCGTCGGCGAAGATCCCGCCCGGCGTCAGCGGCGCGGCGTGGGCGAGGCTGGGAAGGAGAACGGCCGTGGCGGTGGTCGCCACCGCGCCGCGAAACTTGGACAGGCTGCTCATTGGGAGACCTTTCGGTTACGTTTGTAATTTTTATAGACTACAAATGTAATTTGCGGAGTCAAGGCGCAGTCTCGCGGCCGGCCCGCATTGAAGTCCCGTGATGAAAGTCTGAAATCCGCGCCTCAGACGGCGGGGATGGTTTCCTTCAGCCGGCCGCCCACGCGGATGGGCTCGACCCGCACCGCGAGACCCGTGCGGTCGTCGGTCTCGACGAACACGCCGCAGACCGTGGCCGGACCCGAGGCGGGGGTGTAGCGGCCGCCGCTGATCTTGGTGGTGAACCGCCGCAGCGGCTCTTCCTTCTGGTTGCCGATCACGCTGTCATAGTCGGCGCAGGCCCCGGCGTCGGTCTGGTAGGCGGTGCCGCCGGGCAGGATCTGGGCGTCGGCGGTAGGCACGTGCGTATGGGTGCCGACCACCAGCGAGGCGCGGCCGTCGCAATAGTGGCCCATGGCCATCTTCTCGGACGTGGCTTCGCAGTGCATGTCGACCACCACCGCGTCGGCCACCTGGCCCAGCGGCGCCTTGTCCAGCTCGCGGTCGGCGGAGGCGAACGGGTCGTCCATGGCGTCCATGTGCACCCGGCCCAGCAGGTTGATGACCATGATGGTCCGGCCGCCCTCGGTCTGGAACAGGTGGCTGCCCTTGCCCGGGGCGTCCGACAGGATCGGGTAGTTGGCCGGACGGATCAGGCGCGGCTCGCGGACAATGTAGGTCAGCGCCTCGCGCTGGTCCCAGCTGTGATTGCCCAGGGTCAGGCAATCGGCGCCGGCCTCGAAGAGTTCGCGCGCCGTGTTCTCGGTGATGCCGAAGCCGGCCGCGGCGTTCTCGGCGTTGATGATCACGAACTCGAGCCCGAGCTGGCGACGCAGGGCGGGCAGGTGGTCGGCCAGGCCGTCGCGGCCCGACTTGCCGACGACATCGCCGAAGAAAGCAAAACGCATGAAATCAGTCCTCTTGGACGGCGATATACTCGCTTTCCGTCAGGATGGCGTCCAATCGTTGGTCGTGAGGCTCATCGGGCAGGCCGTGTGTCTCCTGTCCCACATAGGCCAGACCCAGCATGAAGACGCGCTTGCGCGCCCGCAGAGCCTCCAGCGCCCGGTCGTAATAGCCGCCGCCCTGGCCCAGGCGGCGCCCTTCACGGTCGAAGGCCAGCAGCGGCGTGACCACCAGGTCCGGCTCCAGGGCGGGCTTGGAAGCTTCGGGCGCCTTCAGGCCGATCTCGTCATGGACCAGGGTGTCGCCGGGGGTCCATTGGCGAAAGACCATGTGGCCATCCTCCCCCTCGACGCGCGGCAGGGCAAGGGTCCAGCCCTGTTCGATCAGCCAGTCGGCCAGATGGCGGCGCGCGTCGATCTCCGCGCCCAGGCCGGCATACAGCGCGGCCACCTTGCCGGCGGGGTCCGGGAAGCGGGCGGTCAGCGGCGCGCGGGCGACATCGACGATCATCCAGTCGGACTCGGGATGTTCGACGGCCAACTGCTTGCGGCGACCGCGAAGGAGCAAGCGCAGGGCCGCCTTGGCGGCGGCGGGATCGGTGATCGTCATGAATGTTCTATGGGGAAAGGTGGCGGCGCCGTGAAGAACCGTGAAGACGTTTCAATCCACTCGAACCTGTTAGTTACAGGTGGGCCCCGTGTTCCCGCAGCCACGGCCACGGGAGGGAACAGGTCCCGATAGAGAGATTAAGGTCCCTGGGAATAGAAATCTTCGACGAGGGCCACAGCAGACCCGCCGTTGGAGAAGATAGGCGTTCGGCATCCCGAATACCAGTAGGGACCTTGTCGCACTTGTCCCCTACGGATCGCTTCGCGATCGTCTTCCCCCAATAGGGGGAAGAGCGCCGCCGCTGGCGCCGCGCAGGCTCCGCCCTCTCGCCGCGCCAGACCGCGAAGCGGTCAGGTGGGGGCAAGTGGGTGAGCCTCAGCCCTTCACCAACTCCCCCATCACCTCCCGCCACCCCTGCTCCGCCTCCAGTCCCGCCCGATCGAACGCCGCCCGCAGGTGGCGGGTCTGGGCTTCGGTGAGTTCGGCCTCCAGCTTCTGGCCCGCGGACGTGAGGCGCAGGTTCCTGACCCGGCGGTCCTCGGTTCCGGCCTCGGCGCCGACCAGGCCCATCTCCATCAGCTGGCGCAGGGGGGCGTTCAGGGCCTGCTTGCTGACGGCCAGCAGGCCCAGCAGGCCGCGCACCGAAACATCGGGTCGGCGGCCGATGAAATAGAGGATGCGGTGGTGCACCCGCCCCAGGCCACGCCGCTCCAGAATCCGGTCAGGACGGTCGGTAAAGCCGCGATAGGCGAAATAGAATTGCTCTATCGCATCGCGAATATCATCCTCGGGGGCAGGATTATCTAGGTCAACCATATTGACACACTAGGTCGCCTGGTCGCATCTTGTCGATAGGTCAAGGTCTTTGACACGTTTTTGGAACCCTGCCGGAGGTCGGCCATGGCGCGGCTGTCGATGCGAAGCGCGGATATCAAGCCCTCGCCGGTGCGCGACATGCTGAACGTAGCGCAGCGCCCAGGCATGATCTCGTTCGCCGGCGGCCTGCCCTCGCCCGAGACCTTCGCGGGGCTGGACCTGCCCCCGCCGCCGCGCGACCTGTTGCAGTACGGCCCCACCGAGGGCGAGCCGGCCCTGCGCGCCAGGATCGCCGAGGATCTGGGCTTGGACACCGACCCCGACCGCATCCTCGTCCTGTCCGGCTCACAGCAGGGCATCGACCTGGCCGCCAAGCTGGTGATCGACGCCGGCACGACCGTGGCCGTGGAATCGCCCGCCTACCTGGCCGCCCTGCAGGTGTTCCGCTTCTACGGCGCCCGGTTCCAGATCATCGACCGATCGACGCCCGGCGCCGGCTGGGCCGACGCGCCGCCCTCCATGGCCTACGTCATCCCGACCTTCCAGAACCCGTCCGGCCATTGCTGGAGCGCCGCCGAGCGTCAGGCGATGGCCAAGGCCTGCCAGGCCAACGACGTGATCCTGTTCGAGGACGATCCCTATCGCGACCTGGTCTATGAGCCCTGCGACCGCACCCCGGTGTGCGCCGGCCTGACCCGCGGCTCGTGGATCTACCAGGGGTCGTTCTCCAAGACCGTGGCGCCGGGCCTGCGCCTCGGCTACCTGACCGCCTCGCCCGACCTGTTCCCGCTGCTGGTCCAGCTGAAACAGGCGGCCGACCTGCACACCAACCGGCTCAGCCAGTGGATGGTGCTGCAGTACCTGAACGACCCCGGGCGCGCCGAGCGCTTGGACCAGGTCTCCGCCCTCTATCGCAAGAAGCGCGACGCCTTCGCCGACGCCCTGACCCGGCATCTGGGCAACAAGGCCTCGTGGTCGCTGCCGCCGGGCGGGCTGTTCTTCTGGCTGACTCTGGCGGGCGATGTCGACGTCGAGGCGCTGCTGAAACGCTGCGTCGAGCGCGGCGTGCTGTTCACGCCCGGGAGCCACTTCCTGGCCGAGGGCGGCGCCAGCTCCACGATCCGCCTGAACTTCAGTCTGGCAGAGCCCGAGGCGGCGGAGCGGGGGCTGGCGGTGATCGCCGAGCTGCTGGACGGCTAGGCGACCGCCGAACGCGACCTACTCGCGCGCATAGTACGCCGCCGAACTCGTCTCCGGCATGGCCACCGTCAGCCCGCGCACCTTGCCCCAGGCGTCGCGATGGAACTCGAAGGTGAAGGCGTAGAGGCCCGACTGCGCGAACCTGGCCGGCCCCAGCGGCGCCAGCGGCATCGGCTTGTCCTGGCCCGACGGCGTGATCGCCACGGCGTCGCCCGTGACGCCGACCTGCAAGGTCTCGTATTCGAAGTTGTCGGCCATCGCCCGGCGCAGGTCGACCGGCGTGGCGGGATCGAGCCGGTAGCGGCCCGCGAAGTCGGGCGAGGGCGGTGCGCGCAGGGCGACGGCGCGCACCGGCGGATGCGCGCCCTGACCGATCGCGTCGGCCAGGGCGTTGCGGACCTCGGCGATCAGGGCCAGTCCGTTGCTGCCGTTGGTCAGGATCACGAAGCCGTCGCCGGTCTCCAGATAGCCCTCCATGAAGGCCAGGTAGCTCTGATTGGCGCCCAGGTGGAAGAAGTACCGCCCCGGACCGGCGCCGCCCAGGCGCGGCCCCAGGCCGAAGGGGCTGGGCGCGACCTCGGTCATCATCGCCGTCGCCAGGGGCTGGGGCAGAGATCGGAAGAGCACACGTCTGAACTCCAGTCACCTTGTAATCTCGTATGCCGTCTTCTGCTTGAAAAAAAA
>ERZ511473.881-NODE-881-length-35842-cov-13.254746_pt1 | contig 35842 bp, 38 predicted proteins | sample MGYA00374947_ERZ511473 | MGnify/ENA primary metagenome ERZ511473 (study PRJEB26303, sample SAMN06343854) | sediment metagenome | isolation source: hot spring sediment | place: Canada: British Columbia | collected 2012-09-26 ... | reverse complement strand
TCGATGAGGACCTGGTGGGCCGGGCTGATAATCAGGCCCGTTTCAACGACCCGAACCAGCTCCTCCCGGGTGTAGGCAATGCCCCCTCCCGTGCCCCCAAGGGTGTAGGCCGGGCGGACCACCACCGGCAGGCCGAGCTTTTCGACCACCCGCTCGGCCTCGGCAACGCTCGTCACCACCTCGCTCTCGAGAACAGGCTCGCCGATGGCGAGGAGCAGCTCCTTAAAGAGGGCCCGGTCCTCGGCCCGCCGGATCGCCTCGAGGGGCGTCCCCAGGAGTCGGACCTCGTAGCGGTCCAGGACACCCAGCTCGGCCAGCTCCACGGCCAGGTTGAGGCCGGTCTGCCCCCCAAGGGTCGGGAGGAGGCCGTCCGGCCGCTCCCGTTCGATAATCCGGGTGAGCACATCGGCGGTTAACGGCTCGATGTAGACGACGTCGGCTATCTCCTCGTCGGTCATAATAGTCGCCGGGTTCGAGTTGACCAGGACGCAGGTAACCCCCTCCTCCCGGAGGGCCTTGCACGCCTGGGTGCCCGAGTAGTCGAACTCGGCGGCCTGGCCGATGATGATCGGCCCGGAGCCGATGACCAGAACCTTGCGGGGCTTCTCAGCCATCTTTGCGGCCGCCCTCCTCCATCAGCCTGATAAATTCGTCGAAAAGATACATGTTGTCCCAGGGGCCGGGGGAGGCCTCGGCGTGGTACTGAATGCTGAAGACCTTAAGGTCGGGATATTCGAGGCCCTCGACGGTCCCGTCGTTCAGGTTGATATGGGTTATCCGGGCGCCGGGGTCGAGGCCATCGGCCGAGACGGCGTAGCCGTGGTTCTGGGCCGTAATGTATACCCGACCGGTCCGCAGGTCCTTAACCGGGTGGTTCGCCCCCCGGTGGCCGAACTTGAGCTTAAACGTCGACGCCCCAAAGACCCGGCCGAGAACCTGGTGGCCCAGGCAGATGCCCATTATCGGCCGGCGGCCGACCAGTCCCTCGGCAGTCCTCACCACATAGTCCAGCAGGGCCGGGTCGCCCGGCCCCGGCGAGAGGACGATGCCGTCCGGGTCCTGGGCCAGGATCTCCTCGGCGGTCGCCGTCGCCGGCACGACGGTCACCTCGCACCCGCGCCGGGTGAGGCTGCGCAGGATGTTAAACTTGACCCCGCAGTCGACGACCACCACCCGGAACCGGGGCCGCCAGTCGGGGTCCGGCGCCGGCCACCGGTAGGGGGTCGGGGTAGTCACGAGCCGGACAAAATCCACCTCGTCGTAGCGGGGACCGGTCCTGAGGGCCTCGAGAAGCTCGCCGGGCCGCCGGCCGACGCCGATCGCCCCCATCATCACCCCGTGCTGGCGGAGCTTGCGGGTGAGGGCCCGGGTGTCGATGCCGGCCAGGCCCGGGATGCTGTACTTTACCAGCAGTTCTTTAAGGGTCATCCGGGCCAGGGTGTGGCTGGGGGTCGGCGAGGGCTCGTAGACGATGAACCCCTGAACCTGGACCCGCCGGGACTCAAAGTCAAGGTCGTTTATGCCGTAGTTGCCAACGAGGGGATAAGTGAGCACAACGATCTGGCCGGCGTAGGACGGGTCTGAAAGGACCTCCTGGTAGCCGGTCATGCTGGTGTTAAAGACGACCTCGCCGAAGGTCGAGGTCTCGGCCCCGAAAGAGTAGCCCTCAAAGACCGTGCCGTCCTCGAGGACCAGCACGGCCGGGGGGCCCTTCTCAAGCCTGGCGTCCATCAAAGACAACCTCGCCGCTGAAAATTGTTAAAATAACCCGCCCCCGCAGGGTCACGCCTTCCAGGGGCGTATTTTTGCCGAGGGAGACGAACTCCTCCGGCCGGACCTCCCAGGTGGCGTCCGGGTCAAGCACGACCAGGTCCACCGGCTCCCCCGGCCGGAAGGTGTACGGCACCTGGAAGCCGGCCTGCTCCAGGATCCGGCCCGGACCGGCCGTCAGCCGGGCAATCAGCGTCGGCAGGTCGAGGAGGCCGGCGTGAACCAGGGACATCAGCAGGCCGAAGGCGGTCTCCAGGCCGCTTATGCCGAAGGCGGCCTGCCCGTACTCGCAGGCCTTGTCGAGCCAGTGGTGGGGGGCGTGGTCGGTGGCAATTACGTCGATGGTCCCGTCCCGGACGGCCTCGATCAGGGCCAGGCAGTCCGACCAGGTCCGCAAGGGGGGATTGACCTTGGTCCGGGTGTCGTACGGCCCCAGGGTTTCAGGAATGGGGATGGCCCCGACCGGCGGGCAGGCATTTCCTTCGGCCCCGAGGAGCCAGCGGTCGGTCAGCGTCAGGTGGTGGGGGCAGACCTCGGCCGTAACCCGGACGCCCCGGCCCTTCGCCGCCCGCACGAGCTCCACCGAGCCCCGGGTGCTCAGGTGGGCCAGGTGGACCCACCCGCCCGTAAGCTCCGCCAGGGCGATGTTCCGGGCCACCGGAATTTCCTCGGCCGCGGCCGGCATGCCCCGCAGGCCCAGCCGGCCGGCAACGGGGCCCTCGTTGACCGAGGCCCCCTCCGCCAGCGCCGGCTCCTCGCAGTGGTCGATGACCGGCCGGCCGGTGAGCAGGCCGTATTCCAGGGCCCGGCGCATCAGCCGGCTGTCGTGGACCGGCCGGCCGTCGTCGCTGAAGCCGAAGGCCCCGGCCGCGGCCAGCTCGACCAGGTCGGCCAGCTCCCTCCCGGCCTGGCCGCGGCTCACGCAGGCGATGGGAAGCACCCGAACAACCCCCGCTTCCCGGGCCCGCTCGTAGACAAAGGCGACCCGCTCGGGCGTATCGATGGGCGGGTCGGTGTTGGGCATGGCGCAGACGGTCGTGAACCCGCCCCGGGCCGCCGCCCCGGTGCCGGTGGCGATGGTCTCCTTGTGCTCGTGGCCCGGTTCCCGCAGGTGGACGTGCAGGTCGATAAAGCCGGGGGCCACCACCAGCCCGGCCGCGTCGATAACTTTAAAGCCGTCCGGGGGCGCAACCGTTCCCGGCTCGGCCAGGGCCCGAAGCCGGCCGCCCTCGATAACCAGGTCGAGGGGCCGGTCGAGCCCGGCCGCCGGGTCGATTACCCGCCCGCCGCGAATAACGTAGTTGCCCATCAGCCCTCCACCACCGCCCCGGAGAGCAGGTAGAGCAGGGCCATCCGGACGGCCACGCCGTTGGTGACCTGCTTTTCGACGAGGGAGCGGACGCCGTGGGCCACGTCGGACGAGATTTCAACCCCTTCGTTCATCGGGCCGGGGTGCATCACGACGGCGTCGGGGTGGGCCCGCCGGAGCCGGTCGGCGTTCACCTGGTAGAGCCGGATGTACTCCCGCAGGCTGGGTAGCAACCCGGCCTGCTGACGCTCCCGCTGGAGCCGGAGGGGCATCACCACGTGGGCCCCCTCGAGGGCCCGGTCCAGGTCGTACTCGACCGTCACCGGCGGCCACAGTTCGGCCGAAATCAGGGTGCGGGGAAGCAGGGTCGGCGGGCCGCAGAGGACCACCTCGGCCCCGAGCTTTGTCAGACCCCACACGTTCGACCGGGCGACCCGGCTGTGTAGGATGTCCCCGACGATGACGACCTTGAGGCCGGCGACCCGGCCGAAGTGCTCCTTCAGGGTGAAGAGGTCGAGCAGGGCCTGGGTCGGGTGGGCATGCCAGCCGTCCCCGGCGTTGATAACCGAGGCCCTCAGGTGTCGGGCGACCAGGTAGGGCGCCCCCGACTGGGGGTGGCGGATGATGACGAAATCCGCCCCCAGTGCCTGAAGGGTGAGGACCGTGTCGACCAGCGATTCGCCCTTGGCGACGCTGCTGCCGGCCGCCGACATGTTAACGACGTCGGCCCCGAGGGCCTTCGCCGCCAGCTCGAAGGAGATGCGCGTCCGGGTGCTCTCCTCGTAGAAGCAGTTGACGACCGTCCGGCCCCGGAGGGCCGCTACCCGCGGAATCGGCCGGCGGAGGATCTCCTTCATGCGGGCGGCCGTATTCAGGACGTATTCGACCTCCTCGGCCGTAAAGTCGTCCAGGTCGAGGACATGGCGGCGCCGAACCCGGGCATCCGGCAAAAGCGACCCGGCATCGGGCTTTCCCGGACTCAGGGTTTTAACCTCCAAGGCAACCCCCTTTAATCTTCGGGTTTAACAAGCAGCACCTCATCGGTCCCGTCCACCTCCTCAAGCCGGACCTGAACCTCCTCCCGGCGGGAGGTGGGGACGTTCTTGCCAACGTAATCGGCCCGGATGGGCAGTTCCCGGTGGCCCCGGTCGACGAGAACCGCCAGCTGAACCCGGCGGGGCCGGCCGAAATCCATGAGCGCATCCAGGGCCGCCCGAACGGTCCGGCCGGTGTAGAGGACGTCGTCGACGAGGACGACGACCTTACCGGTGATGTCCACGGGGATGTCGGTCTGCTGGAGGGTGGGCCGCAGGCCCCGGAGGGCCAGGTCATCCCGGTAAAGGGTGACGTCCAGCTCGCCGACGGGGACCGGCCGGCCCTCGACCTCGGCCAGGATGCGGGCGAGCCGCCGGGCAAGGGGAACACCCCGGGTACGCATGCCGACCAGGACCAGGTCGGCCGTGCCCTGGTTGCGCTCGGCGATCTCGTGGGCGATGCGCGTCAGGGCGCGCCGGATATCGGTGCGGTTGAGCAGAATAACTTCGGCCACCGGAACCAGACCATCAGGCCGTCCGGGGCCGGCAGGTAGAGGCACAGCCTCAACGGGGGGAGGTCGATTCCGTGCCCCGCCTTACCAGCCTCGCCGGACTGATTTAAAGGCGGGCTCTCCAGCCCATTCGTCACCCAGTATACCACAGGCACGCCCCCGGGGCAAATCCGGCCCCGTGGGAGCCGCTTGACACCAGGCGGCAAGTGGGCTAGAATGCCACAGACCTTGTTTTTGGGGCAGGAGGTTTCCCATGAACTGGCAGCGGGTTTTTGCTTTGGCGGCGGCCGTTCTCGCCCTCTCCCTGGTGGCGGCGGCCATCGGCGCATGCGCCCCGCAGCGGGGGGCGCCGGCCCCGGCAGTTGGCCCCGGCGAGACGGGCTTTCCGAAGATGACCCTCAAGTTCAACCACGTCGTCGCCCGGGATACGCCCAAGCACAAGGCGGCCGAGCGGTTTGCGCAGCTGGTGCGGGAGCGGACCAACGGCGCCATCGAAATCCAGGTCTTCCCCAACTCGGAGCTTTACAAGGACGGCGAAGAGATTGAGGCCCTCCAGACCGGGGCGATCCACTTCATCGCCCCCGGAACCGACAAGTTCGGCGTCCTGGTAACCGAATGGGAGGCCACGGCCCTGCCCTACGTCTTCTCCAGCGTCGAGGGCTTCAAGCAGTTCGAGGACCCCGAGAACCCGGTAGCCAGGGAGCTCTTTGAAAAGCTCCGGCCCAAGGGCCTGCTCGGCCTGGCCATCTGGGAGAACGGCTGGAAGCACTTCTCCAGCAGCAAGCGGCCCCTGATCGTCCCCGACGACTTTAAGGGCCAGAAGTTCCGGACCTCGGGCAAGCCGGACGAGGCCTTCGTTAAGGCCCTGGGCGGCTCGGCGGTCGTCATGGCCTTCTCCGAGGTCTTCAGCGCCCTCCAGCAGGGCGTCGTTGACGGCCAGTTCAACACCTGGAACAACATCTACACCCAGAAATTCCACGAGGTCCAGCGCTACGCCACCAGCTCCGACGGGGCGGTTGTCCTCCTCTACGGGGTCGCCACCAATGCCCAGTGGTGGGACAGCCTGGATTCCCGGACCCGTCAGGTGCTCTTTGACGCCCTGAAGGAGGCGACCAAGTACGGCAACGAACTGGCCGCCGAGGAGAACCGGGTGGCCCTGGAAAAGATAAAGGCCAGCGGCCGGCTGGAGATCCACGTTCAGACGCCTGAAGAGGCGGCCCTCTGGCGGGTGGCCGGCGAACAGGTCCAGCGGGAGTGGGTCTCCCAGGGCCGGGTGAGCCAGGAGACCCTCCAGAAGCTCGCATCCCTGGGCAAGACCCGGTAAGACCCAGCAGGAGGTAAGGCGGGGCTGGCAACGGTCTTAAAACGGTTGCCAGCCCCGCCGGATACCAGGTGCAGGTCCTGCGGCTTCTCGACCGGCTTCTTGACCACATTGAAACGGCCATCGTGGCCATTGGCCTGACCGTTGGCGTGATTGCGACTTTTCTTGAGGTGGTTCTCCGGTACGTTTTCGGAAAATCGACGGGCTGGGGTGGGGAACTTACAAACTTCGCCATCATCTGGGCGGCGATGGTCGGGGCGGCCGCCGGCGTAAAATCGGGCATCCACATCGGCATCGACGTCTGGGTCCGCCGGTTCCCGCCCCCGGTCTTCAAGGCGGTCCTGCTCTTCGGCCTCGGCGTCTCGGGCCTTTTTACCGCCGCGGTTACCTGGCTGGGGGTTGAGCTGGTGCTCTTCTCGATGGGGACCGGTCAGGTGACGGCCGAGATGCTCATCCCCCGCTGGATTCCCTATTCCAGCGTCCCGGTGGGAATGGGCCTGATGACCCTGCACCTCGCCCAGCAGTTCGTCCGCAGGCTCAGAATGTCCGGCCAGGCGATCCTGGATGAGCTTAAAGCCGCCGAGGTTTCGGAGGGCCATTAGGTGGTCTGGCTTGTTTTCGTCCTGCTCTTCGTTTTTCTCTACCTGGGCTTTCCCATCGCCTTCAGTCTGGGCATAAGCTCAAGTATCATCCTGTACTACTTCACCACAATACCCCTCACGGCCATTCCCCAGAAGATTTTCACGAATCTGGACAGCTTTCCCCTGATGGCTGTGCCCTTCTTCCTGCTTGCGAGTAACATTTTCGCCGCCGGCGGCGTCTCCCAGCGGCTCATCCGGCTGGCGAACGCCTGGTTCGGCCACCTGGACGGCGGCCTGGCCATCGCAGGCATCGCCGCCTGCGCCCTCTTTGCGGCGGTTTCGGGCTCGAGTCCGGCCACGGTGGCCGCCATCGGCAGCATCATGATTCCGGCCATGATCAAGCACGGTTACGACCGCAACTTCGCCGTGGGCTCCCAGGCGACGGCCGGTTCGCTGGGCATCATGATCCCGCCGAGCATTCCCCTCATCCTTTACGGCTTCGTGACCGAGGAGTCCGTGGGCAAGCTCTTCATCGCCGGCATCCTGCCCGGACTCCTCCTCGCCTTTAACCTGGCCGCCGTTTCTTACGTGGTTGCCCGCATCCGGCGGTTCCCGAAGCTACCGCCGGCAAGCTGGGGAGAACGCTTCCGGGCAACGGCCGAGGCCCTGCCCAGTTTAACCCTGCCGGCCATAATCATTGGCGGCATCTACGGGGGCGTTTTTACCCCGACCGAGGCGGCCGGGGTGGCGGTGGTGGTCGGTATTCTGGTCGGGATGTTCGTCCACCGGGAGCTCAAGCCCCGGGACTTCGTCGACATCTTCATCCGGACCGGCCGGCAGATGGCCATGCTGATGTTCATTATTACCATGGCTCAGCTCTTTGCGTTCCTGCTGACCGTAGACCAGCTCCCAAAGAAGATAAGCCAGGCAGTACTGGCCGGAAACCTGGAGGCCTGGCAGGTTCTGCTCATTATCAACATCATCCTGCTCATCGCCGGCGACTTTCTTGACCCGGCCCCCATCATCCTGGTCATGGCGCCCATTTTCCACGAGGTCGCCACCGCCGTCGGCATTGACCCCATCCACCTGGGCATCGTTATCACCATGAACATGGAGGCGGGGATGATCACCCCGCCGGTCGGCCTTAACCTCTACGTGGCCAGCGGCATAACCAAGATGCCCCTCTACGACGTGATGAAGGCCGCCGCCCCCTGGATCCTGGTCGTCGTCTTTACCCTCCTAATCGTCACCTACGTTCCGCAGATAAGCCTCTTCCTGCCGAACCTGCTTTACCGCTGAGTTCGGCCGCCCAGCCGGGCCTGCTCCTCCAGCCAGCGGGCAAACTCGGCCTCGGCGTCTTCAACCCCGAGCTCGTCCATTGCCCCACGCCGGGACCGCAGGCCCCGGTCGACCATCGCCGCAAAATCCGCCACCCGCCTCGACTCATCCCGGGGCGTGACCCCGCCCCAGAGAATGCGCTGGCGGTGGAGAAACCGCCGGCCCGTGAACTGCTCCAGGAGCCGCAGAATAAGCTCGTTGCGCCGCCGGTAGGCCGCCGTCCGGATGAGCCGCTTCCGGTGAATGCGCTGGTAAAGGGGCTGCATCTCGACCTCCAGGGCAACCCCCGAAAGGTTGCGCTGGTTGTCCCCAAAAGCCGTTCGGGGGACCTCAGCCTGGTCATGGAGCATCCGGTAGACGGCGTTAATATACTCCAGGTGGAGCTGGGCCGCTCCGTTCGCCAGCAGGTCCAGAAGATACGCCTTGGCATCCTCCGGCAGCGTCCAGACGGCCCCTGGCTGGACGGCGATATCCTCGGCCTCCGTTACCCCGGAGAGGACCGCAATCGGGTTGCCCGAAACCTCCATTATCCGGGAAAGCTGGGTGAAGGCCCGGTTAAGCTCAAGCTGAACTTCTTTGAGCACCAGCGCATCCGACTCGCCCCAGAAGGACTTCGGCCGCCGCACGTTCGGGAAAACGACCACCGGAATGAACCCGTAAGGGTTCGGCTGAGCCGGCTGGGGCCGGCCGTCAACCCAGACCTGAAAATATCCGGCCGTCCAGTCCTCGATGATTTCGACCTCCTCCCGGTCGGCCTCGACCCCGAGCCGGACCCTAACGTCGGCGGCCGGCAGCAGGTAGCGCAGGACGACCCGCCGGGGTTCAAACGGCGAGGCCGGGTCGGGCCAGGCATAAAGGCCCTGAACGTCCGGGGCCGAGACCCGGACCCGCCCGGCCTCAGCGTCCCACCAGACCTTGTAGGCCCCGTCCCCGAGCACGGCGGCGTCGATCTCGGTCTCCAGCTCAAGCCAGTCCAGCTCGTTCTGCTCGGCCACCTCCCGCAGGGCGGCTTCGGTAGCCCGGGCCAGGGCCGCCTCCGACCGGTCGGCCGGCTCGACGACCACCGCCCGGCCGGCCAGCAGGTAGGTCGTAACCTTGTCGATGACGGTCCGAATATAATTCGCCGTCAGGGTTCTCCGCCGGCCGCGGCCGGGTCCGGCCGGCCAGTGGTTGCCGGCATACAGGTCGAGGGCCTCCTGGTAACGGCGCATCCGGTCCAGGTCAAGCCGCCGGAGAAGCCGGGGCAGGTCGTCGGTCATCTTATCGCCTCCGCATTAAAGTTCTGGTCCGGGAAAGCCCCGGGCCCGGCGGGGCCGGACCCCGGCGGCCGCCTCCAGAGCCAGGGCCGCCGAGACGATAAAATCATCGTGTCCCTCGGCCGGGTCAACGGCAACTTCCAGGTACCCTCCGGGCCGAGCCGTCGTCCGGGCGAGGGCGAACTCCCGCAGGAATTCGGCCCGCTCCGCCGAGGCGTCGGCGTAAACCTTGAGCCGCCCGGCCTTCACCGCGGCGATAAGTCCGGCCGCCAGCTCGCTTTTCCGGGCGGCCGTGAAGACCACCGGCCAGACCCGCCGGCCGAACTCGGCGGCCAGCAGGCCGACAACCGGCTGGCCGAGGCCGGTGGCGTCGGCGGCGACAATTTCGGGCCGCCAGGTCCGGACCACCGCGGCGAGGCGGGGCACCAGCACATCGGGCCGCAGGCCGGTGAACACCTCATGGTGAACAACCTCGAGGGTCGGCCCGAAGCTGCCGGGCCGGACCCGACCCAGGGTAAGGACCGTCGAGTCCCGCCGTCCGGCAGGGTCCCAGCCAGCCGACGCATCGGCCCAGGACTGGCCGGCCAGGTCAAGGCCGGCCACGTAGCGCTCCCCGGCCGCCGGACCCGGAAGCCTGGGGTGGCTGCCCTCAAGGAGCCGCAGGTCGGCCGGGCTGAACGTTCGGCTCAGGCTGACGACGGGCTTGAGGGCGTACTGGGTCTGGAAGAGCGGATGGGTCTCCCCCAGGCGCGCCCGCTCGGCTTGCACGTAGCGCCCGTAGGCCGGATTGTAGCGGGCAACCGTCTCCCAGTCGTATTCAAAATGCCGGCGGATTCCGTCCCGGCGCTCAAGCTCCAGGTGCCGGGCCTTGACCTGCTCCAGCAGGGAATTGCCGTCCCAGGGCGTCCCGTAATAGACGGTCGTAGCGTTGGTCGAGGCGGCCATGGGCCGGAAATCTTTATCAAACTTCTCGGGAAGGACATCCTGGGCCTCGTCGACCTCCAGGATGAGGCTTGCGGTGTGGCCGACAACCCGGGCCGACGGCTCGGCCGAGAGAAAAACCATCCGGGCCCGGCCGACCCGGACAATATAGCCCCGTTCGGCCTGCCAGAGGCCGGCCAGGCCGGCATCGTCCAGCCGCGCCCGGAGCCGGTCCAGGGAGTTTAAAGTCTGGGGCCGGAAGGTCGGGCTGGCCTTGATCCCGTCGCCCCCGAAGGGGGCAAACCGCAGGAGAAGCCGAACCTCCAGCTGGGCCGAAAGCTCATTCTTGCCCGCCTGCCGGGCCATCATCACCGAAAAGGTCAGGCCGGCCCCCGACCGGACCGAGCGCCAGATGGCCCGCAGGGGCTCACGCTGGTAGGGCCGCAGGGGCGGCATCACCCCGGCCGAACCAGCCGCAGAATCAGGTCGAGCAGAATCGCCCCGGCCAGCATGAAGAGAAGGCCATTCAGCCGGGCCTTAAGCTCGGCCAGCTCGGCCCGCATGTCCTCCAGCATCTGCCGGGTGACCAGCTCGTAGGCGCAACACGGCTGAACATCCGGCAGGGGCGGCCGGGGCGGGGCCGGGCGGACGAGCCGCCGGGTGAGGCCGGCAACGGCTTCCCGCAACGTCGTCACCGCCCGACCCCCGACTGGGGTGCAGGATTCGCTCCGCCCCGCTCAAGCATCAGGCGCGCCGGCAGTGTCGTCGAGGCCCTCGCCCAGCCCCTGCAGAACCTCGACGATGGCCCGGTAGAGCCGGTCGGACTGGTCCGGTCCGAGCCGATACCGGGCCCGCAGGGCCTTAACCAGCAGGTCGATTCCACGCATCAGCTCCTTCGGGTCATCCAGGTCCCGGCGAATCCGCAGCCTCAGGAGGGCGATCTCCTGATCGAGACCTTCGAGCCTTAAGGCCTGCTCGAAGAGGACCCGCTCAGCCGGGTCAAGGCGGGCGGAATAAAAGTCGGCCGGGGCTGCGGGGGCCTGGCCGGCGCCGGAATCAGAAGCGCCAGGCTGAATCCGGCCCCCCGCACCCGCACGATCCGACTGCCCCCGGCCAGGGTCCGCTCCGAAATGGTTACCGTACCCCAATGCACTAATCAAACCTCCACGCATAACCTTCACAACCACTAGTGTTCAGCCACCCAACTGGCGACTGCACAAATGTTCTGATTGTTCCGGAATTGACCGGCCTGGCCGGAAGGTTCCCAAATCACGAAACTGTGATAAAATTCTCGGAGAATGCCTGCGCCGATGGGGAGTGGGATGACCGACAAGCTTTTCGAGGACGCCGTAGCGGCCCAGACCGACGAGTTCAGCCGCCTCGAGCTCCTGGCCAAGTGGTTCCGGGGCCTGGATGACCCGGTCCGCCTGGGCATCCTGACGGTCCTGCGCCGGGGCGAAAAGAGTGTCGAGGAGCTGTGCGAAATCCTCGGGATGAAGCAGCCCCGGATCTCGAACCACCTCGCCTGCCTGCGCTGGTGCGGCTTTGTGGCCACCCGCCGCCAGGGCCAGCGCATCTTCTACCGGATCGCCGACCCCAACGTCGAGAAGATCCTCGACCTGGCCCAGGACTCCCTGGCCCGCAACGCCGAGTGGGTCCTCACCTGTACCCGTGCGTAGCCCCCAAACCAGGCAGGCCCGCTGGTTAAGCCGCGACCGGGAGATCCTCGAGGCTGCCCTTCGCCTCTTCGCCGAGAACGGCTACCACGGGACATCGGTCGACGACATCGCCCGGGCCGCCAGGACCTCAAAAGGCGGCCTCTATTTTCACTTTCCCAGTAAGGGCGACCTGTTTTCGGCCCTCCTCGATTACGCCGCCCGCCTCCTCCTGTCAAAAATTGAGGGGGCCGTCCGGGACGTCGACGACCCCCTTGCCAAGCTGGAGCGGGGCCTTGAGGTCTTCGTTCGAACGATAACTTCCCACCGGGCCCTCGCCCGGCTCTTTCTGGTGGAGGGGTTCGGGGCCGGGCCGGACTTTCAGGCCAGGCTTCGGGAAGTCCACGGCCTTTTCATCAGCTTTATCAAAGACCAGCTCGAGGCCGCCATCCGCCGGGGCATTGTCCGGCCGGTTGATACCGACCTGATAAGCGTAGTCTGGTTCGGGGCCCTTTACCAGCTTCTTCTGCACTGGCTCTCAACCGGCGAGCCCGCCTCGCTGGAAGAGGGCTACGGCCGGCTGGTGAGGCTCCTGGCAAAGACCATCGACCTGGAGGTGGATTAGGCTCCCCCCGCCGCGAGGCCGGCGGCCGTAAGCAGGCCGAGCCAGCCGTGCAGGACCGCCGTCCGGGGCAAAACCGCCGCCCGCTCCGGCCGGGTTCGGGCCGACCAGACCTGTCGGGCCGTCTGGACCGCCGGTACCGCCGCGGTCAGGGGAAGGAGCAGGGCCGGGCCGAAGCTGAAAGCCAGGATCGCCAGGCAGATAAAAGCCCCACCCACGAGAAAGGTCCAGGCCAGACGCCCGAACTTGAGGCCGAAGCGCACCACCGGCGTCGTCCGGCCGGCGGCCAGGTCCTCCTCGAAGTCCCGCAGGTCGTTGGCCGCCAGAATCGCCGTTACCAGGCAGCCCACCGGCACCCCGAAAAGCCAGCCCTCGGCCGAAAACCGGCCCGTCAGGGCGTAATAACTTCCGGCCACCATGACCGGCCCCATGAATACAAAAACCAGTGGCCAGCCAAGCCCCAGGTCACCCAGCGGCCGCGGCCCGCCGGCGTAAAAATACGCCGCCCCCAGGCTGGCCAGACAGAGGGCCAGCAGCGGCCAGCCCGTCGTCAGCACCAGATAAAGGCCGATGAGGGCCGCCAGGCCGAAGGCCGCCAGCGCCCCGGCCCGGACCTCCCCCGGCGAAAGCATGCCCCGGGCGATCACCTTGTAAGGGGCCGGCAGCTTGTGCTCCCCGGCCGGCCGCAGGTGGTCGGCATACTCGTCGACCAGGTTCGTCCCGACCTGAACCAGCACGGACCCGACCAGCACCAGGAGAAACCTGACGACGTCGAAGCCCCCGGTCCGGAAGGCCAGGGCCGACCCCACCAGGACCGGGGCCACCGAAGCCGTCAGGCTGAAGGGCCGGCTGGCAAGAACCCACGGGAGGGCCCGCTGCTTGATACCCATACCCGGCAAAAGGGTGCGGCTGCCCTACCAGGGGTGGAATCTAAAGCGGGAATAGTCGGGCTCCCGCTTTTCAAGAAAGGCCCGGGTCCCCTCCTGGCACTCCTCGGTCAGGTAAAACAGGGAAGTCGCCCCGTGGGCCAGGTTCTGAATGCCGTAAACGTGGTCCGTGTCGGCGTTGAAGGCATGCTTTAAGAATCGCAGGGCGGTCGGGCTGCGCTTAAGTAGCTCCCGGGCCCAGCGCATCACCTCTTCTTCAAGTTCCTCCGGCGGCACAACCTTGTTCACCAGCCCCATCTCCAGGGCCTCCTGGGCCGTGTACTGCCGGCACAGGTACCAGATCTCCCGGGCCTTCTTCTCGCCGACAATCCGGGCCAGGTAGATGGCGCCGAAACCCGCATCGAAGCTGCCGAACTTGGGGCCGATCTGCCCGAAGACGGCCCGGGTCGAGGCGATGGTCAAATCGCACAGGACGTGCAGCACGTGCCCGCCCCCAATGGCGTAGCCGTCAACCATCGCAATGACCGGCTTCGGAATCTCCCGAATCAGCCGGTGCAGGTGGGTAACCTGCAGACGGGGCCGGCCGGCGGTGTCCACGTAGCCGCCCCCGCCCCGGACCTTTACGTCGCCCCCGGCGCAGAAATTTCCCCCGGTTCCGGTCAGCACCACCACCCCGACCTGGTCATCATACCAGGCATCCAGAAAAGCCGTACGCATCTCCTCGATGGTGAGGGGCCGGAAGGCGTTCAAAACCTGGGGCCGGTTGATCCTTATAAATGCAACGCCCTCTTTCTTTTCGTAGATGATATCCTGGAACTCAAAACCCATAACCTGCCTCCTCTATTCTTCCAGCCAGACGTCCTGGAACTTCTGGTTGTTGTACAGGCTCGGGTGACGCCGGTAGTTCTTAACCTTCTGCCAGAGCAGCAGCCGGTCGAACCGCCACCCGATAATAACCTTCACATTGCCCAGTAGCGTCTTACGGTCAAGCTCCCACACCAGCCGCTTCCGTTCGGCCAGGTCGAGGGTCTGCGACTGCCTTTGAAAGAGGGCGTCCACATCCGGCAGGCAGACGGCCGAGTAGTTACGCTCGCTCTCACACAAGTAAAACTCACCGAAGATCGCGTCCGGGTCGTCCACGGCGATGGCGTGGACCCAGGGCGCCAGGTCAAACTCGCCCCGATTTAGCAGATTAAAGGCCGCCGCCGTCTCCTGGACGTTTAACGCCGCGTCGATGCCGATTTTTGCGAGCTGGTCCCTGATAAAAACCGAGGCCGGCTCCCACTCAGCACCCTTCCGGGTGAGCAGGGTGGCCTTCAGGGGCCCGGCGTAACCGGCCTCGGCCAGGAGCCGGCGGGCCTCGGCCACCTCAGCCTGCTTATCCGGGCCGTAGCCGGGCAGTTTGCGCAGTTCGTCGGCGGGTAGAGCCCACTGGCCGCCGGGGGGCATCGTGCCCCCAACGGCCCCCTCCCCCTGGGCCAGGACGGCGACGGCGGCGTCCCGGTCGATGGCCAGGGAGACGGCCAGCCGGACCCGGGGGTCGTCCCAGGGCTTGCGCCGGGCGTTGAGGTTGAGAGAGTCAAAAATGAGACCGCTTACTTTCTGGACGTCGACCCGGTCGCCCAGGGTCCGTTTGGCCTCCTCGGCCTCGGCGGGCACGCCCGGCCGGTACATCAGGAGCTGACCCGAGATGAACGCCGCCAGGGCCGTGTTCGGGTCCGGAATTATAAAAAACTTTATGCCGTCCAGGTAGGGGCGGCCCGGCACGTGGTATTCGGGGTTGCGAACAAGCTCGATGCTGACCCCGGGGGTATAGGCCCTGAATTTAAAGGGCCCGGTGCCCACCACGTCCTTTTTCATGTCGCCTTTGGCTTGAAGGATATCTTCCGGGTAGACCACATTCCAGCCCTGGGCCAGGTTGGCAAGCAGCGACGGGGCCGGCCGCTTAAGGATAAACCGGACCGTGTAGTCGTCGACGACCTCGATGCCGTCGACGACGCTCAGCACGCCCTTACGGGGACTGACCACCCCCTGGGGCGGCGAGATGATCCGCTCGAAGCTGGCCCGGACATCCCGGGCGGTGAGGGGCTTGCCGTGGTGGAACTTCACACCCCGCCTCAGGTAAAAGGTGTAGGTCTTGCCGTCCGGACTTACATCCCAGCGCTCGGCCAGGTCGGGAATAACCCGGTCGGGGTCCTGGGGGTCGAACTGGACCAGCAGGTTGTAGCACGGGGCCAGCGGCCAGAGGACCGAAGAAGTCGAGGCCTGGTGAATGTCGAAGTGGGGCGGGTCGCCGTCGACCCGCACCGTGAGGACCCCACCGTACCTGGGGCCCCCGGCCGGACGGGGCGTGTCCGGGGCCGGCTGGCGGCCGGCCGGAAGACAGCCGGCCGCAAGGCCGAGGCCGGCGGTCAGCCCGAACCTGAGAAAGTCGCGCCGGCCGAGTCCAGCGCCGAAACTCCTTAAACCCATCGCCGGATTCCTTATAAAACCGACTTATCAGTCGGTTTTATTATAAGTTTGGGGCCCGTCCCCTTCAACCCCGTGCCGCCGGGGTGATTTGCCGGCGCCGGCGGGCGCCGTATAAAATCAGCCAAGAAAACTTCCTGCTTGGAGGCCCTTCAATGGCCAGCCTTTGGACCAAAGACCTGACCCTTACCCGCCGGCAGATGCTTGGCCTGAGCTTCGGTTTCGGTGCAGGTATTCTCCTTTCCGCCTGTGCCGGCCCGTCAACCCGGGAGGGGGGTGCGAAGCCGGCCCCTGGCTCCCCCAGGTTCGGGGGCACCCTTAAGGTGGCGAACGTCGGTGAGCTCCCGGCGCTGGACCCCGGCTGGACCACGGCTACGATTACCGAGATAACGATGCAGCACGTTTTTGAACCCCTCTTTACCAACAACGGGAGCTTCAGGCCGGTGCCCCACCTGGTGGACCGATTTGAGGTGAGCCCGGACGCCACCCGGTTCGTTTTTCAACTGCGAAAGGAGGTGCTCTTCCACAACGGCCGGGAAATGACCTCCCGGGACGTAGTTGCCTCCCTGAAACGGTGGGCTCAAGTCAGCTCCCGCGGACGCACCGTCTTCAGTCGCGTTGACCGCCTGGAAGAGACCGACCGCTACACCGTAACCCTTACTTTTAAGGAGCCGACGGGAGCCCTTCCGGTTTACCTCGCCGAGGTCGAGTCGATGATCCTGCCGGCTGAGCTGGCTGAGGCCGCCGGGAAGGATAAACTTCCCCCCCGAGAAGATAATCGGCACCGGGCCCTTCAGGTTGGCCGAGTACCTGGTGGACCGTCACCTGCGGCTGGTCCGGTGGGAAAAGTACAACCCGCGACCGGAGCCCCCCGATGGGCTGGCCGGCGCCCGTGTCGCTTACGTCGACGAAATTTTGTTTATTCCAGTTCCCGAGGACTCCGTTCGGGCCGACGGGGTGCTCACCGGTGAGTACCACGCCGCCGACTCCCTCCACCCCGACCTTTTTGACCGGTTCGCCGGAAGTCCAGCGGCCCAGGGCCTCATCGTAAAGCCGTATTATTTTTACGCCGCGCATTTTAACAAAAAACAGGGCCCCTTCACCGACCTGCGGCTCCGACAGGCGGTGCTCCTCGCCACCGACCTGGAGCAGGTTATGGTCGCCGGCTTCGGCCGCAAGGAGTTCTTCCGCCTCGGCCCGGAGATCGCCGCCCCCGAAACCCCCTGGTATTCCAGCGCCGGCCAGGAGGTCTACAACAAGCCCGACCCGGCGCGGGCCCGGCAGCTCCTGCGGGAGGCCGGTTACGACGGACGGCCCATCCGCTGGCTGACCACCAAGGAGTACCCGTACAACTACAACATGGCCCTCTCGTTCAAGGACCAGCTAGAGAAGGTCGGCTTTAAGGTCGACCTGCAGGTGATGGACTGGGCGACGTTGGTCCGGCGCCGGAGCGACCCGAACGAATACGACGTCTTTATCACCAACCACGCCACCTTTCTCAACCCGGTAAGGCAGGTCTATCTAGACGCAAGCTGGCCGGGCTGGTGGGTTTCGGAACGTAAAGACCGGGTCCATCGCCAGCTAATGGCCGAATTCGACCTGACGAAGCAGAAACAGCTCGTAGAAGAGCTCCAGCGCATCCAGTGGGAGGAGCTACCTAATATCAAGTGCGGCGAGGCGTTTGGTCTTATCGGCCTGCGCAAGGAGGTTCAGAACTTTGCAAATTACCCCAAATGGTTTTTCTGGAACGTCTGGCTTGGGTGAATCTCCGGGCAGGCCATTCTGCCACCGGCGACTGACCTACCCGGCCCAATCCACCACGGCTTTGATTTCGTCGGGCGGGTGGCGGCCGAGGGCTTCGGGGGCCGCCTCCACCGAATACCGGTGGGTAATCAGCCGGCCGACAAAGTCCTTCCCCCAGCGGCAGGCCGCCCGGACAAGGTCCTCCACCGCCAGCCGGTAGTGGTCCGCGGCCGCATTCACGCTCCCGACCATTGCCAGGTTTCCCAGCACCAGCCGGCGGGCCAGCTCCCCGCCCGGAAGTTCAAATGGGCGGTCTTCACCCGGAATCCCCGTCAGCACCAGGATTCCGTCGGGGGCCAGCGCTTCCAGCAGGTTAAAGTCAAGGGCCGCAACCCCGGCCGCCTCGAAGACCAGGTCGAACGTTCCCACCGTCTGCGGGACCCGGTCCGGCGGCACCTTGCGGCCGTCAACGTAGCTTCCGCCCAGGGCCGAGAGCCACGCCGCCCTGGGCGTGTCCGGGTCGACCACGTCCAGGCCGCAGACCTGCGCGCCCCGCAGGCTGAGGGCCATCGCCCCGAGCAAGCCGATGGGTCCCAGGCCGACGACCAGGCACCGGCAGCCGGCAAGCCACGCCGGTGCCGCTCCGGCCTCCGGCAACCGGGCCGCCTGGACCCGGACCGCCTCGTCGATGGCCTTCTCGGCCACGGATAGGGGCTCAACCAGGACTCCGAGTTCGCCCAGCTCCGCTGGAACCCTGACCGCATACGCCTCCCGGTCCACCACATACTCGGTCTGGAACCCGTCCAGGCCCCAGATGCCCCGCTCCAGGTACCGGCCCGTTCGGCACATGTCGGGGCGGCCCACCAGGCACGATATATCTTCGCCGCACCCCCGGCGCACGGTAAAGACGGCCAGGTCACCCACCCGAAGCCCCCGAACCTCCGGCCCAACCTCCACCACCTGACCGAGCATCTCGTGGCCGATGACCAGCTCGGCCTGCCCTTCGGGGGCCTTCGCCCGGCCGCCGGCTGCCTCCTCCCGGTCGGTCCCGCAGATGCCCACGGCCAGCACCCGGACCTTCACCTCGTCGGGGCGGGTTACGGCCGGCTCGGGCCGGTCCACCACCAAAACCCCCGGTGTTCCGGGCCTTACCGCCAGGGCCCGCACGGCTCAGCCCTCCGGAAGCACCCGGCGCCGAATCCCAGCCGGGGTTCGCTCCACCTCAACCCTGGCCTTTCCCTGCCGCGTCCAGATTCCCGACAGGGCAACCCGGTTGACCCCGGCCGGCAGGAACGGCTCCTGCGCGGCCCCCGGCGGGTCCCAGGGGTCGGCCCGCAGGCCCAGCATCGTCGAAAGCAACAAAAAGACGCTTCCCGTCGCCCAGGCCTGGGGCCGGCAGGCCGTGGGGTATTCCACGGGGAACGGGGCCTCATCCCGGCCGTAGCCGGCGAAAAGTTCCGGGAATCGAAACTCCGGCTGGGCGCCCAGGGCCTCAAGCAGGCCCGCGGCCAAAGTTGCCGCCTCATCGTAAAACCCGTAGCGGGCGAGGCCCGCCAGGATGAGGCTGTTGTCGTGGGGCCAGACCGACCCGTTGTGGTACGACACCGGGTTGTAGGCACCCTCCCCCGCCGCCATCGTCCGGACTCCCCAGCCCGAGAAAAACTCCGGCTCCAGGAGCCGCCGGGCCACCTCCCCCGCCAGCGACCTCTCCACGATTCCCGTCCAGAGAACCTGGCCCCCATTCGACGTCAGGGAATCGACCCGGTCTTTCCGGCCGTCGAGGGCCTCGGCGAAAAACCGCCGGTTTTCCAGCCAGAAGTCCCGGTTGAACCGCGCCTTAAGTTCAGCGGCCGCCGCCCGCAGGCGGGCCGCCGCCTCAGCCTCGCCCAGGGCCTCGAGGATCTCGGCCAGGCCCAGCCGGGCCGCATAGGCGTAGCCCTGCACCTCGCACAGGGCGATCGGCGGCTCGGCCAGCCGGCCGTCCGCAAACCTCACCGAGTCGCCCGAATCCTTCCAGCCCTGATTGGCAAGGCCGACCCGCCCCTCCCGGATGTACTCCAGGTAGCCGTCGCCGTCCCGGTCCCCAAACCGCTCAACCCACTCCAGGGCCGCCAGCAGGTTCGGCCGGAGCGCCCGCAAGAGCTCCGGGTTGCCGGTGAGCCTGAAGAGCGAGCCGGCGACCATCAAAAAGAGGGGCGTTGCGTCCACCGACCCGTAATACGGGTAGGGCGGAAAACCCCGGTGGGCCGCCGTCGTCACCCCGTAGCGGTATTCGTGGAGGATTTTGCCCGGCTCCTCGGCCCGCCGCCGGTCAATTCTGGTCCCCTGGTGGCGGGCCAGGGTCCGCAGAACCTCGCCGGCCACCTCCGGAAAGAAGTTAAGGGTCTGGTAAGCCGTTATGAGCGAATCCCGGCCGAAGAGGGCCACGAACCAGGGGATGCCGGCGGCGATGACCGTCTCGCCGGCCACCTCCTCGCCCCGGACGCAGAGGGCCGCAAAGTCGTGGACGGCCCGCCCGTAGGCCTGCTGAAGGACGTAGCTGTCGGTCTCCAGCCGGGGTGCCCGCTCCACCAGCTCCTGGTGGCGGCGCAGCCGCTCCCCCAGGATGAACGTCGGGCCCGACCGGCAGGTATACACCGGCTCGCCCTGGTCCCGCTCATCCAGGGTTAAAAAATCGATGCCGAGATGCCAGCGACCCCGGGGCCTGAGGCTGACCTTAAACCGGCAGCGGGGTCCGACCCGGTCCGGCCGCTCCGACAGGTTAACGACCAGCCGGCGGACGAAAGTCGGCCGGCGCAGTTCGAACCGCAGGCTCCGGCCGCCTTCGGTAAGGCTGAGCCGGATCCCTCCCCGGCGGCGCGGGACCGGCCGCCCGCTCTCCCGCCGGCCCTTAACGTTAAAGATGTGGGCAAAATCCGCGTCGAACCCGAGTTCAAGGCTGAAGCGGGCCTCGTCCGGACCGTAATTGGTTATGTCGATGTCCTCGTGGAGGCCCCGTCCGACCTGCCGGCGCCGGACGATCCCCAGCCAGGCCGCGCCGGCCCCAGGGAGGGCCGGGTTGGTGAGAAAGTGGGCGGCCGAAAACGAGTCGGTGGGCCGGGCACTCAGGAAAACCGGGGCCCGACCGTCCAGCCGCAGGCTGTAGGCGGAAAGAAACCTGGTATCTTCATAATAGAGGCCGAAGTCCGCCCCCCGCGGGACGTCGCCGACCTCGTCACAGATAAGAAAGGTTGTGTCTTCGTTGATGACCAGCCGCACGGCCCCGAGCCGATCCCATTTTACACCCGGCCGATGATTCCCGTAACTGACAGCGTCCCCGTTCGTCGCACCCCCTACGTAACCTTAAGCCTGATCGGGGCCTGCGTCGTCGTCTTCCTCTGGGAACTGGGCCTCGGCCCGGCCCTGGACCCGGCCATCCGCCGCTTCGGGTTTACTTCCCGGCTTTTCTTCCTGGACCCGGCCGGGTTCTGGTTCACCCTCATAACCCACCAGTTTCTGCACGCCGGCTGGGCCCACCTGCTGGCAAACATGCTCTTTTTATGGATCTTCGGTGACAATGTCGAGGACCGGCTCGGCCACCTGCCCTATCTGGTCTTCTACCTGGCCTGCGGGGCCGGGGCCGCCCTGGTTCAGGCCGCCGCAAGCCCCCTCTCGCCGGTGCCCATGGTGGGGGCCAGCGGGGCCATCGCCGGGGTGCTGGGGGCTTACCTGGTCTTCTACCCCGGCGCCTGGGTTGTGACCGTGGTGCCCCTCTTTTTCTTCCTGATTCCCCTGGAGATTCCGGCCCTGATTTTCCTGCCCCTCTGGTTTTTAAGTCAGCTCCTAAGCGGCCTGGCGGCCATAAGCCGGGTGCCGGCAACGGGTGGGGTTGCCTTCTGGGCCCACGCCGGCGGCTTTGTCCTGGGGGCGGCCCTCGGGGCCGTCCTGGCCCCCTTCACCACCGCCCCGGCGGGTCCGTCCCGCCCGGGACCGCCGCCCCCACCGGCAGTCCGTCTGGTCGGCACCGTGGCCGACCTGCTCGCCCTGGCTCTCCTTGCCCGCTTTCTTCTCGTCTTCTTTTCCCCGGCGGTGCGGGGTCCCGGCCAGGCCATCATCAGCCTCCTGCTCGGCCTGACCGGCCCGCTGGTCGAACCCTTCTTCGAGCTGGTCCCGGTTCTTCAACTGGGCCGGCTCAGGCTCGAACTTCCGAGCCTGGCGGCGGCCTTCACCCTTCACCTGCTGGGCGGTCTGGTTGGCTGGGCCCTGAGTCTTGGGGCCGGCCTGTGGACCCGGATCCGCCGGGGGTGAGGGCCCGCTCGAGTCGGTCCAGCCGGGCCAGGATCTCTTCCAGGGCCGTCGGCCGGCGGGGAATAACCGTAATCGTTCCGCTCGCCTCCAGGATCACCTGGTCGCACTCCGCCACCGAGTCTACGCCCTGCCGGCGGATGGCGGCTAAAAGCTCGTCTTCGCTGATAAGCTCCCGGCGCAGGTTCTCCGTAATCACCCGCCCGTCCCTTACCAGCCAGACGGGGCCGCCCTCCAGCCGCCGCTCCAGGGTCGGGTGCCCGTAAAGGTACCGGACCACTGCGGCATTGACCAGAACCAGGGTGGCCGCCCCGACCAGCCCGCCCAGCAGCGAGTTGTCGTTGCCGATGATGGCATTCTGGACGGTGTTCGAGATGGTCAAAAGCACCACCAGGTCGAAGGAGTTAAGCTGGGCCAGCTCCCGCCGGCCGCCGACCCGCAGGGCCACCACCAGGAAGGCGTAGACGAGGATAGGACGGATCACCTTCTCCAGAATGCTTACGCCCGGCACAAACAGGTTGACCAGAAGCTCATTGAAGTCCACGGCCTTCACCTCCAGAACCTTAAGATACCAGGCAGGTCCCCGGCCAGGTTCAGGCGGACAGGTTTTTGAGAAAATTTTTAGCCGAAAAACCTTGACTTCGGGCCGGGCCGGTCCTTAAGAAGAGAGTGGGACAATGATAGAAGGTCTCTTTCAGCCAGGACACCTGCTTCTCATTCTGCTTATCGTTCTTATCCTCTTCGGGCCGGGCAAACTGCCGGATATCGGCCGGGCCCTGGGCGATACCGTCAGGGAGTTCCGCCGCTCGGTCCAGTCTTCCGGGGAGGCGGAGCGGCCCACCGAAGAGCAGGTCACAAAGCCTTAGGCCGCCCGGCCGTTTTGCAGAATTCGGGTCGGAATTACCCGCCCAATTTGCGAGCCAGCCGGATAATTATCTTGTGAAGGTGCCGGTTCTCGCGCTCACCTCCGGCCGGATTTTGCGCCGCTGGCCTGACCTCCTCATTGTGCTGGGCCTGGTGGCGGCCCTCTCAGGTCTTACGGCCGCGGTGCGCCTGGGGCGGGCGTACCCCCGACCTGCCGTCGACTTATCCGCCGGCGCCCTCCCCTACTACGCCACTCTCTCCCTCGGCCGGATGCTCGCCGCCTACGTCCTCTCAGTGGGGTTTGCCCTGGCCTACGCCCGGGTTGCCGTCTCCGGCCGCTGGACCGAGCGAGTTATGTTGCCCCTTCTGGACATCCTCCAGAGCGTTCCGATTCTCGGCTTCTTCCCCGCCGTAACCCTCGTTGCCACCGCCCTCTTCCCCGGAAGCAGGGTCGGCCCGGAGCTGGCCGCCATCCTCCTGATTTTCACGTCTCAGGCCTGGAACCTGGCCTTTGCCTTCTACGGGGCCCTTATCACGATACCCGAGGACCTCAAAGAGGCAACCGCTGTCCTCCGGCTCAACGGCTGGCTTCGCTTCACCAGGCTCGAGCTCCCCTTTGGGATTATTGCCCTGGTCTTTAACTCCATCATGAGCTGGGCCAACGGCTGGTTTTTCTTGATTGCGGCCGAACAGTTCGGCCTCGGAACCGAAGCCTTCTGGCTGCCGGGCCTGGGTGCCTACCTGCGGGCGGCCGCCGACGCCGGCGACGTTAGGGCCCTGGGGTTGGGCCTGCTAACCCTCGTAGTGGTGGTCCTTCTGGTCGACCAGGTCCTCTGGCGACCCCTCCTCAACTGGGCCGACCGCTTTCGGTACGAGGAAACCGGCGGTTTGCGGCCGCCGGCCTCGCCCATGCTGACCGTTCTGCGCCGCTCAGCCCTTGTCAGGCAATTTTCGCGTCTGATTCTGACCCGCCTGTTCGGACCGGTAGACGCGGCGATTAACCGCCTCTTTATCCGGCTGGAATCCCGGCCCCGGCCCGCACCGCGGCCGGGCCACCGAACCCCGTGGCTACTGGTCCTGGGGGGGCTGGGGCTTTCCCTTGCCGTCGGCCTCGGCCTCATCCGGGCGGCTGCGCACCTCCTTGCACTGAGCCCGGCCGACTGGGCCGAGCTGCTGACCGGGACCGGGGCGAGTCTCGGCCGGGTCGCCTTGGCCCTGGCAGTCACTGCGGCCTGGACCGTACCGGTCGGCGTGGGCCTCGGACTCCGGCGGGAACTGGGCAGCCGGGTCCTGCCCTTCATCCAGGTCGCCGCATCGGTCCCGGCCACCGCCTTTTTCCCGGCGGTCCTCCTCCTTGCGGTTCGACTCCCCGCCGGGATTGAGGTATCTGCCCTCCTGCTCATGGCTCTGGCCAGCCAGTGGTACGTGCTCTTCAACGTGGTAGCCGGAGCCCTCGCAATTCCGGCCGACCTCCTCGAAGCAGCCGCAATCTTCCAGTTACGGGGATTCAGCCGCTGGCGGCTTCTGCTCGTGCCGGGCATCTTTGCCCACCTGGTTACGGGCCTGATCACGGCAGCCGGGGCCGCCTGGAATGCCACCGTGGTCGCCGAGTACATCAGTTTTGGAGGCGAGGTCTACCGTACGGCCGGCATCGGCGCGTTCATTACCGCCCGGGCCGAAGCGGGCGACACGCCTGGCCTGCTGGCCGGAACCCTGGTCATGGCCGGGCTGGTGGTGGCCATCGACCGGGTGTTCTGGCGCCGGCTCTACGGCTGGGCTGAAAGCCGCTTCCGGGTAGAATAGACCGTGGCTGTTTCCCTCCTGAAGGCCGATCAGGTCAGCAAATCCTTCGGCGACGGTCAGCCGGTCCTGGTTTTGGACCGGATAACCCTCGACCTGGTCGAGGGCGAGTTCGTCGCCCTGCTGGGGCCTTCGGGTTCGGGCAAATCAACCCTCCTGCGGATCATGGCCGGGCTCATCGAGCCATCCTCCGGCCGGGTTCTCGTCCGGGGCGAACCCCTTAAAGGGGTCAACCCGGCGGTGTCAGTGGTTTTCCAGAGCTTCGCCCTCTTCCCCTGGCTCACCGTCCTTGAAAACGTCGAACTGGGCCTTGTGGCCCGGGGCATGCCCGCCCCGGAACGGGAAAAACGCGCCCGGGAGATGGTCGAACTTATTGGGCTGCGGGGCTTCGAGTCGGCCTACCCCAGGGAGCTTTCGGGCGGGATGAAGCGGCGGGTCGGGTTCGCCCGGGCGCTGGCTGTCGGGCCGGAGGTGCTCCTTATGGACGAGCCCTTCTCGGCCCTCGACGTCTTTACGGCCGAAAACCTCCGGCGCGAATTGTTCGAGCTGTGGACGCACCGGAAGCTCCCAACCCGGGCAATTCTGATAGTTACCCACAATATCGAGGAGGCGGTGTCCCTGGCCGACCGCATTGTTATCCTGAGCGCAAACCCCGCCCGCATCCGGGTTGAACTGCCCGGCCTACCCCCAGACCTGCGGCAGGTCAAGGGGCCGGAGCGGACCGGCCTGGTCGATGTTATCTATCGGATAATGACCAGCCCGGCCGAAGAGGTCGAGGCCGCAATTGCCGCCGGGTTGCCCCAGGTCGAAGAGGCCCATGTCTACCAGATGCTTCCCCACGTGACACCTGGGCAGATTGCAGGTCTGGTGGAGCACCTGCGCAGTCGGGGCGGCCGGGAAGACCTCTATAGGCTCGCCGGAGACCTCGGCCTGGAAGCCGATGAGATCCTGCCGGTGGTGGAAGCGGCCGACCTCCTCGACCTGGTGGAAGTGGTGGAAGGGGACGTGGTTTTGACCGAAGCCGGGCAGAAGTTCGCCGCCTCCGACCCCGAAACCCGCCGCAGGGTCTTCCGCCGCCAGCTCCTCGACCGGGTCGAGCTTGTCCGGGAGCTGGTTGCGGCCCTCGAAGCCAGCCCCGGGCGCCGGCTGGTTGGGGCCGTCTTCCGGGCCCGACTGGAGCAGGCCTTCAGCCGGGCTGAGGCCGCCCGCCAGCTGGAGACGGCCATCACCTGGGCCAGGTACGCCGGGCTGGTCGGCTACGACCCGAAGCTGGACCTGCTCTTTCTCCCGGCCGGCGCGGCCAGGGCCGAATAGCCGCTGACCGCCGGAAGGGTCGGCCAATGGGACGCTACTGGTGGCTTGTAATTGTCGGCCTTGGGGTTTTCTTTTACCTGGTCCGGTCGGTCCTTACGCCCTTTGTGGTCGCCGTATTCCTGGCTTACATGCTTGACCCGCTCGTTGAGGCCGCCGGCCGCCGGCTTAAACTGGGCCGGCCTCTGGTCGTCGGCGGCCTTTACGCCGTATTCCTGGGCATTACTGGCGCCACCGCCGCCTTCCTGGTCCCGACCCTCCTGTCGGAGGCCCGGGACCTGGCCCGCCACGGTCCGGAAATCCTTGAGGGCGTCTTCACCCAGCTCTTTGGCAGCCCGGTAGTCGACCTCTTCGGACAGCCCGTAACCGCCCGCGCCCTGGGCCTCTACCTGGTGGGAGCGGCCCGGGAGCTCTTCAGCCAGCCCCGGGAGGCCTTTCAGGTCGCGGCGGCCGTGGTTGAGGGCCTTTTTAGCATTTTCGTCACCCTGGTGGCGACCTTCTACCTGCTTCTCGACGGCCGCCGGCTGGCCGTGGGGGCGGTCCGACTCCTGCCCGCCGCCATGCGGTCAGAAGTGATGGCCCTGGCCGGCCCCGTCCACCGGGTTCTCCGGCGCTACCTGTGGGGCCAGCTCTTCCTTGTCGGCTTCATGGCCGCCGTAACTTACGCCGTGTTAAGCCTCGGGTTCAGGTTGAGGTACGCCCTGGTCCTCGGCCTGGTTACCGGGGTGCTGGAGGTGATCCCGTTCCTGGGTCCGGTGACGGCCGCGGCAGTGGCGGCCGGGGTCGGGCTCGTTCAGCTCGGGCCGGGCGGCGCCGCCGGCATCATTGTGGCCTACTTTGTGCTCCGCCAGCTGGAGGATCAGATAGTAATGCCGGTTGTCCTGGGCCGGGCCGTCGGCCTGCACCCGGTTGTCACCCTCTTTGCCGTGCTGAGTGGGGGCGCGCTGGCCGGGGCCGTCGGCCTGGTCCTGGCGGTGCCGGTTGCGGCAACTTTAAAGATAATCGTCGACCATTTTGCGTCCGGGCCGGATAATCCGTGAAGGCGACGGCGGCCTACATCGCCGGGACCAGCAAAACCGGGCCCCGACTCGCGGCCAGGACCCGGGCCGAAACGCTCCCCTCCCAGAGCCCGGCCAGGCCGTAGCGGCCCCGGGTGGCCATTGCCAGGAGCACGTCCCGTCCGCTAACCTTCACCAGCTCCGAGACCGGGTCTCCCCGCCGGACCTCATACGACACATCTACCCGGAAGCCAGCCTTGAGCCGTTCGGCAGTATCCCGGAGGTAATCCGCCGCCGCCCCGACCTCCAGGTCGAGCATCGCCGCGGTTGCGCCGGGCAGAAACGTTGCCACCGGCCGCTTTTCCGGTCCGAGGGCCCCAACCGAGGGCACCACCGTCACAAGCCTGACCGGGAGGCCGCAGCCGGCGGCAATGGCGGCGGCCAGCGGCAGGGCCGCCTCACCCGTCGGCGTCCCATCCAGGGCCACAACAACCCGGCTTACCGCCTCAGGCGGTCCGCCGGGAGTCTCCGGATTCACCAGGAGGACCGGACACCGCCGCCGGACAACCTGATGGGCGATGCTCCCCAGGACCCAGCCCCGCATCCCCCCGCGGCCGTGGGTGCTCATCACGATGAGGTCCCCGGCCTGCTCGGGCAGGTGCGCGGCGATGGCCGCGGCCACGTCGACCTCCGGACCGGCGTGAACATGGGTCCTGGCCGTCACCCCCTGCTCCTTCAGGCGGGCGGCAACCCGCTCCAGGTAGGCCTCGGCCTCGGCGACCGTACGCAGGTGGGGCTCGCCGTGAACCCGCTCCGGCGGCCGCCGCTCCACAATGTGGAGCAGGACAAGTTCGGCCCCGAGCCGCCGGGCCAGGAAGGCCGCAAGCCCGACCGCCGCCTCGGCCAGGCCGGACCCGTCCAGGGGCACGAGCAGACGCTGAATGGCTGTCATAACCCCTCAGCGATGGTCTGATAGAGTAAAAACAGGTTAAGCCCAACAATGACCACAGCGACGACCACAGCCAGAACCGTCGTCAGGCGGGAATTGACCAGGGGCCCCATCAAGTCCCGACGCCGGGTAAAGACGATGAGGGGTATCAGGGCGAAGGGGATGCCGAACGAGAGCACCACCTGGCTCAGCACCAGGGTCCGGGTCGGGTCAAAGCCCAGGCCGATGACCGCAATCGCCGGGGCCATCGTGACCAGCCGGCGCAGCCAGATGGGAATCTTTCGCCGCAAAAACCCCTGCATGATCACCTGACCCGCCATGGTGCCCACCGTCGATGACGAGAGGCCCGAGGCCAGCAGGGAAACCGCAAACACCGTTGCGGCCAGCGGCCCCAGAAGTGGCCGGAGAGTCAGATAAGCATCCGTAAGCTCCGACAACTCATGGTAGCCGCTCAGGTGGAAGGTTGCCGCCGCCATAATCAGCATCGCCCCATTTATCAGCCCGGCAATCCCCATCGCGAGGATAACATCAATGACCTCATAGCGAAAAATGGTCCGGCGGGCCTCCGCAGTCTGAACCACCAGCCGGCCCTGGGTCAGGGCCGAATGCAGGTAGATGACGTGGGGCATTACCGTCGCCCCGAGGATGCCCACCGCCAGGAGCACACTCTCGGTGTCCGTAAGCCGCGGGTGCACGACCGCAAGGCCGATTTCCCCCCAGTCCGGATGGGCGAAAAAACCGAGCTCAATAAAGTAGCAGAGGGCGATGATGCCGACAAAGACGATGATTACGGCCTCCAGGGGCCGAAAACCGTAGTGTTCGAGACTCAGGATAATAAAGGCCAGGACCCCGGTGACCAGGGCCGCCGGGAACATGGGAATCCCGAAAAGCAGGTTGAGCCCGAGGGCCGCCCCGAGGAACTCGGCCAGGTCGGTGGCCATCGCCACCAGCTCGGCCACGACCCACAGGAAGATGACCACCGGCTTGGGGAAATGGTCGCGAATGACCTCGGGTAGACTCCGGCCGGTGGCAATCCCGAGCTTGGCCGAAAGGGCCTGAATGAGCATCGCCATGAGGTTGCTCATGGCGACGACCCACAGCAACATGTAGCCGTACCTGGCCCCGGCCGAAATGTTGGTTGCGAAGTTGCCGGGGTCCATGTAGGCCACGGACGCAACGAAGGCCGGCCCGAGGAAGGCGAGGATCCGCCGCCAGAATGGGAGCCTGACCCGGCCGAGCAGGACCGCCCTGACCAGCTCCCGGGTCGCGGCATCATCCGCCAGCCCCCAGCGCCGGCGCACGCGGGCCGGTTCCGGGGCATCAACGTCGTTGCCCACCTGAAACTCCCCCTTGCCGGCAACACCGACGGCCCGGCGGCCGCCGGGCTAACCAGCTCCGCTTAATCGCCTTTGGATTTAGAGTTAAACATTGTTAACTCTAAACCTAAGGATAACCGCCGGGGGAGTTTTTGTCAACGACCGGCGGGCTGGGGTCTCCGTGGTTAGCGGCGGCCGCGCCCTTCCCGCTCCCGCTCGCCCTCCCCGCCCTCAGTCCCGAACGTCTGGGCAAGTCCGTTCAGAAACTGCCTCAGTTCCTGGGCTGAGAGCCGGGCCTCCGGGTGCATCACCAGGTAGATGGCCGGGGGCATGCTCCCGTCCTGAACCTTCTCCACGGCCTCGTGGCCCTCGTTGCGTCGGGGCAGGCCCCATTCCGAAACGTTAAACCTGGCCCGGCCCAGGTCCACATCCCGCTGGATGAGCCACGAAATCGGCGCAATATTGCTGTACCAGGGCCAGTTTGTCTGATTGCTGTGGCAGTCGCCGCAGGCCCGGAAGAAAAGTTCCCGGGTCTGGGGGCTGTCCCAGGCCGGCTCGGATACCACCGGGGGGTTGGTGTGATTGCGCCCGTAAGGCACCAGCTGGATCAGCAGAAAGAGGCCGAGAATGCCACCAACAACTGCTGTAACAACCGGCTTTTTAGCAACGAGCGTCATCGATATCTCCTCCGGCTATTGCATTGACCATAATGATGGTACCAGACAACGGTAAAACCGCCGTTAAACCCGTGTAAACAGGTATTAAACCCACCTTCTAGCGAAGTGCTTTAAAACGTTAAGTTTCATGAAAATATTGGGCGACTTTACTTTCCGGTTGCCTGAGGCCCCTCACACCCGGCGTTTATTGCGCTGTCGCAAAGAACTTTCGGACCCGGCCCCATACAATAAATCTGGTGGGACCGAACCGGTCCCGAGTCCATTACCGGAGGGAAGCTCCTGTGACCGCAAGCCTTACTGATGCCGTCCGTGAACATCATGCTGAGCTCCGCCGGAAGTTCCGGGAGAAGGCCGACGCCTGGCTGCAGACGGGCTCGCCCGAGGCCCTTCAGGACTTGGCAAACTTTCTCTCCGGCGAGCTGCTCGGCCACGCCCGGGCCGAGGAAGCCCACCTCTACCCCGCGGTTGAGCCCCTGGTCAAGGCCTGGGGTCGGGCCACAGCAACCATGAGCATCGACCACGAGTTCATCGAAGACTACATCAGGCGCATCCAGGCCTGGCCGGACCCCGAAACCTGCCGGGAGCTCGTTCTCGGCCTTCAGGCCATCTTCACCCTTCACCTGGAGAAGGAGGAGCGGGTTTACCTGCCCCTCATCGCTGACCACCTTTCGGCCGAAGAGCAGGCGCGGGTCCTCGCCCAGATGCACGCCGGCAGCGACCCGGACGCCGGCGCGGGGGAGTCGGCGGAGGCAACCCTCGACGTCCGTGCCGTCCCACCCCGGGAGCGGCATCCCCTCATCTTCGCAACCTTTGACAGCCTCCGCCCCGGCCAGGCGTTCATCCTGGTCAATGACCACGACCCGAAGCCCCTTTACTACCAGCTCAGTGCCGAGCGACCCGGCGCCTTCGAATGGACCTACCTGGAGCAGGGGCCGGAAGTCTGGCGGGTGCGCATCGGCCGGCGCCAAGATTAAGTCCGAAGGGTTAAAATCGGCCGGAGATGCGGGAGCTCTACCTGCTGGTCGTGGCCGTCCACGTCCTCGCGGCGGCCGGCTGGGTCGGGGGGTCGCTTTTCCTGGCCCTGGCCGTCATCCCCGGCATTCGCCAGCCGCAGTTTCGGCCCATCATGCCCGACCTGCTCGATTTTATCGGCCGGCGGGCCCGGACCCTCGGCTGGGCCGCCCTGGGCACCCTGGTGGTGACCGGCATCATTATCCTGCTCCTGCGAGGTGTCAGCCCCGCAACTTTCTTTGACCCGGCCTTCTGGCGGACCGGCTTCGCCCACACCCTCGCCTCGAAGTTTGCGGCGGTGGGCCTGGTCCTGGTCCTCACCGCCCTCCACGATTTCGGGGTCGGGGTCCGGGCCAACGAGCTGGCCCGCAAGGATCCCACCTCGGCCGAGGCCCGCCGGCTCCGCCGCCTCGCCATCTGGTTCGCCCGGGTTAACCTGGGCCTGGCCATTATCATTGTCGGCCTCTCGGTCGTCCTGGTCCGGGGCGTCTAGCCGTGTCGCGCCGCCTGGCTCTGCGCCGGCTTCTGGTCTTGCCGGGGGGCCTTGCCCTCCTCTTCGGGCTGGCGGCCGGCCTTATCCGGCTCGGTCTCGGCTTCAGTCTGCCCGTCCCCGCCCCCGGCCTCCACGGAGCCCTGATGGTCTCCGGCTTTCTCGGGACCCTCATCAGCCTGGAGCGGGCCGCGGCCCTGGACCGCCCGGCCGGATACCTGGTTCCGGCAGTTGCGGCCGTTGGGGCCCTGACCCTGGCGGCCGGTGTCCCCTACCCGGTTCCCCACCTGTTCACCCTGGCCGCCTCAGCCGGACTCCTCGGCGTTTATTTCTACGTCCTCCGGCGCCACTATGACCCCGGCCTTGCGGTCACGGCCGCCGGGGTCGCCCTCTGGGCCGGGGGCAACCTGGTCTGGGTCCTCACCCGCCTTCTACCGTCGGCAGTCGAGTGGTGGGTCGGGTTCCTCGTCCTGACCATCGTGGGGGAGCGGCTCGAGCTCACCCGGGTGGTCGCCCGACCAGCCTTCGCCACCCGCCTGCTCTGGGTGGTCACTGCCCTGCTCGTGGTCGGCCTCCTGGCCGGGCTTTTTGCCCCCGAAATCGGCCGGCGGGTTTCCGGCCTCGCCCTGGCCGGAATGTCCGCCTGGCTCCTTAAATACGACATTGCCTGGGTTACCGTCCGCCGGCCCGGCCAGACCCGCTTCATCGCCCTGTGCCTTATTGCCGGCTTCTTCTGGCTGGGACTCGGGGGCCTCTGGTGGGCCTTAAGCCCCTACGCCACTGCCGGTCCCCTCTACGATGGGGCCCTGCACACCGTCCTCCTGGGCTTTGTTATGTCGATGATTTTCGGCCACGCCCTGGTGATCCTCCCGGCCGTCACCGGCATCGCCCTCCCATTTCACCCGGCTTTTTACGTCCACCTGGGCCTGCTCCACGCCTCACTGGCGGCGAGGGTTTTCGGGGACGCCGCCGGCCTTGCAACCTGGCGGGAGGTCGGCGGAACCCTTAACGTTGCGGCAATTATCCTGTTCCTGCTGGCAAGCGCCGCCTCGTCCGGATTCCGTCGTAAGTAGCTGCCGTGCTTGCCGCACGTAATTCTCCAACAGGGGGTGTCAGAAATGCGTCTCGACTACCGGCAGGTTGCCCCCGAGGCTGTGCAGGCCATGCGGGGGCTCGAAGCCTACGTCAAATCCAGCCGCCTCGAACCGTCCCTTCTTGAGCTTGTCAAGATTCGGGCCTCGCAGTTGAACGGGTGTGCCTACTGCATCGACCTCCACACCCGCAGTGCCCGGGCCGCCGGCGAAGCCGAGCGCCGGATCTATGCCCTGAGCGCCTGGCGGGAAGCCCCGTTCTTTTCCGGGCGGGAACGGGCCGCCCTCGCCTGGGCCGAGGCCGTAACTCTGCTGGCGGAGAGCCGGGTGCCGGACGACGTCTATGAAGAGGCCCGCCGCCACTTCACCGAGCGGGAGCTTGTCGACCTGACCATGGCGGTCGTTGCCATCAACGGCTGGAACCGGCTTGCCGTTGCGTTCCGGCTCCCACCCGAGGGGGAGGCCTGAGTCCAGCCCGGATGTCCCCGACCCTTACGTTTGACCTTCGGGCGGTTCCGCCCTTCCGGCTTGACCTGACGGTCTGGGCCCTCCGACGGCGGGCCGAAAACCGAATCGACGCCTGGGACGGCCGCCATTATCGGCGGCTCCTGGTTATCGACGGCCGGCCCCGGGGGGTGACGGTGGCGCAGGCCTCCGGACCGGACAGCCCAAAGCTTGAGGTCCGGGTCGAGGGCCCCGGCCTCTCGGAAGAAGATATTCCGGTCGTGGGCCTGATCCTGACCAGGATGCTGGGCCTCGACGCTGACCTCAGCGGCTTTTACCGGCTGGCCGCGGCCGACGGGGTCCTGGCCCCGCTCGCCGACCGGTTCCGGGGCCTCAAGCCGGCCCGGTTTCCCAGCGTCTTCGAGGCCGTCCTCAACGCCGTTGCCTGCCAGCAGGTCACCCTCGACTTTGGCATTCGCCTCCTTAACCGCCTGGCCGATGCCTTTGGTCCGGCCCTGGAGCTCGGCGGCGAAGTTTGGCGCGGCTTTCCGGGTCCGGCCGACCTCCTCGGCCGTCAGGATAATGAACTGCGAGCCCTGGGTTTCAGCCGGCAGAAGGCCCGGTCCATCCTTGAGCTGGCCAGGGGCGCTGCCGGCGGCCTTGATTTGGAGGACCTGGCCGAGGCGGATAACGAAACGGCTGCCGCCCGGCTCCGCCGGCTTCGGGGCGTGGGTCGGTGGACGGCCGAGTACGTGCTCCTTCGGGGTCTGGGCCGGCTGGATGTCTTTCCCGGCGACGACGTCGGGGCCCGCAACAACCTGCGCCGGTGGCTGGGCCTGGGCGAATCCCTCGATTACGCCCGGACGAAGGCCCTAGTCAGCCGCTGGCACCCCTACGCCGGCCTGGTTTACTTTCACCTGCTCCTGAAGCGTCTGGAAGAGCGGGGCCTCGTTGCCGGGGCGTATAATCCGGAGGGAACGGCATGATCCGGCTCAAGCGGGTGTACGAGCCGCCGGAGCCTTCTGACGGCCGCCGTTTTCTGGTCGAGCGGCTCTGGCCCCGGGGGTTCAAGAAAGACGCCCTCCAGCTCGACGGCTGGCTTAGAGACGTCGCCCCCAGCGACGGCCTGCGGCGCTGGTTCGGCCACGACCCGGCCAGGTGGGCCGAGTTTAAGGCCCGCTACTTTGCCGAGCTTGAGGCCCGGCCGGAAGCCTGGCGGCCCCTTCTGGAGGCCGCCCGGACCGGGGATATAACCCTTCTTTTCAGCGCCCGGGATGCCGAACACAACAACGCCGTCGCCCTTAAGGAGTTCCTTGAAGCCAGGCTCAGGGGCGGCTGAAGTGGCGGACCAGCTTCCCGAACCCGAAGACGTTGCCGGCCGGCTCTGCCGGACGCCGGTATTTAAGTCGGCGCCAGCCGGCGCGGTGCTCGACCTGGTCCGGGCCGGCGTAATCCGGCGGCTCGGCCGCAGGGAATTCCTCTTCCTGGAGGCCGAACGGCCCGGCGGGATTTACTTCATCGTGGACGGGCAGGTCAAGGTCGTCCGGCAGGGGGCTGACGGCTCGGAGACGATTCTCCACCTGGTCGGGGCCGGGGAGTTTGTGGGTCTGGTTGCCGCCCTGGCCGACCGGCCCCTCCCCGCTTCGGCCCAGGCTATCGGCCCGACCGTCGTCCTCTGGCTTCCCGGCGACCGCTTCCGGGCCTTCCTGCTCCGCTACCCCGAGGTCGCCCTGGCCGTCATGGGACTTATGGCCGGCCGGCTTCACGAGATCCAGAACCGGTTTCACGACGTCAGCACCGCCCGGGTTGAGGGCCGCCTCGCCCGGCTGCTCCTCCACCTGGCCGGGCGGGCCGGACGCCGAACCCCCGAGGGGGTGGTGCTCTTACTCCCCCTGACCAGGGCCGAGCTGGCCGAGCTGTGCGGCACCCGCCTTTACACCGTGAGCCGGGTCCTTAACGAATGGCAGCGGGCCGGCGCCATCCGGCTGGCCCGACGCCGGGTTGTCATTCTGCGGCCCGACCTCCTGGCCGAAATTGCCGGTGAGGTGGAGCCGGCCGGCTGGGTCATCGCCTAGAAGGCCATGCCAGCCCTTACTCGCTGGTCGATTCGGGCCGCCCTCATAAACCTGCTGGCCGCCCTTGGCCTCGGGGCCGGCCTCGACACCGGGCTTCTCCCCGAGGCCTTCCGGCCGGTCTTCTTTCACCTTTTCATGCTCGGGGGCGTCGCCCAGTTCATTTTCGGGGTTGCGTGGTGGATGTTCCCGCCCCTTTCCCGGGAGCGGCCCAGGGGCAACGAGGCCGCCGGGTGGGCCGGCTTTGTCCTGCTCAATGCCGGGATGCTCCTGCGGGCGTTGGCCGAGCCGGCCGTTGCCCTAAGTCCGGCTCCCTGGGCCCGGGTCGTACTTCTCCTGAGCGCCGCGGCCCTTGTCGCGGCCGGCTGGATCTTTGCCACCCTGCTCTGGCCCCGGGTTAAGCCCCGCCCGGGGAAGGAGGCCTAGCTTGCCCCGGCTCAGCTGTTACATGGTCCGGTCGGCCCTCACCCACCTTGGGGTCGGGTTCGTCATAGGCGGCCTGATGCTGGCCCACAAGGCCGTTTTTATCCACCCGGCCGTCCCAGCCCTGCTGGGCTGGCACATCCATGCTCTCTTTTTCGGCTGGACCCTTCAGTTTGCGTTCGGAGTCGCCTACTGGACCTTCCCCCGCCTGACTAGCTGGGGGTTCCGCCACCCGCGGGGACGGCCGGGATTTGCCTGGGCGGCCTTTATCCTGCTCAACCTTGGGGTTATGCTGGCCGGTCCCGGTGCCCTGGCCGCCGGCCCGCCGGCACAGACGGCAGGAACCCTCGCCGAACTGCTGGGCATCGGGGCCTTCGGCCTCCACCTCCAGCCGCGGCTCCGGCCGCCCCTGCCCGACAGACAGCCGTAAAACTACGGGGAGCCGGAAGTTTCCGGCTCCCCGGGCCAGTTTCCCCGGATAGTCCTCGGGTCAGGCGGCGGCGGGCCGGCGGCGCAGGCTGAAGAACCTGCCGGGCTGCCAGGGGGTGCCCAGGGCCGGCAGCAGCCACCGGTCAAGCCCAATCCAGCCGGCGTTCTTCCAGGCCAGCATGAGCAGGACGGCCAGGACAAAGAGCACCGGGTTGGTCGAGGCCGACCCGGCCATCATGAAGTTCCAGTTCATGAAGGCCCCGAA
>ERZ511473.880-NODE-880-length-35849-cov-4.221486_pt1 | contig 35849 bp, 31 predicted proteins | sample MGYA00374947_ERZ511473 | MGnify/ENA primary metagenome ERZ511473 (study PRJEB26303, sample SAMN06343854) | sediment metagenome | isolation source: hot spring sediment | place: Canada: British Columbia | collected 2012-09-26 ... | reverse complement strand
TGCCGGCCGCTTATGAGGTAGGTCACAGCGGGGCTGTGAAAAACTCACAGCGGGCGCGCCCGGCCGGCACGCCAGCCCAGCCCGAGGGTGAGAGCCAGCGCTCCCAGCGCCGTTCCGGCCGCCAGGAACAGCCCCGCGCGCAGGCTGGCGGGCGCGTAGTCCAGCCTGACGATATGAACGCCGGCGGGCACGCTGATCCCCTGGAACAGGTAGTTGACCCGGCGCAGCGGCACGCTTTCGCCGTCAAGCCGGGCGGTCCAGCCAGGGTAGTAACTGGTGGTGACGACGAGCACGGCCGGCCGGTCCGGTGGCGGCCGGCCAGTCCTCCGGCCACTCCTCGTGGGCCACAACCACCTCGCGCTCCGGGTCGAAGGCCGGATCGGCCAGCGTCGGCAGGACCGCCGCCGCCGGCACGCGACGCACCGTCCCAACCAGGTAGACCCGCGGCAGAGCCTGGAGGTGCTCGTAGATTTTGACATCCGCCAGGTGCCGCAGACGGAAGCCCGTGGCCAGGACCACCGGCCGGCTCTCCCCCAGGGCGGTGTGGGCCAGGCTCAGCGCCTCCAGCCGCCCCTGGCCCGTTCCCTCGACCCGCACCTCCAGCTGCTCCACCCGCCAGAGACCGGGCAGACTCACCCGGACCGTCTGGAGGCCCGCCGGCGGGGTCAGCGCGAATTCGGCCGAGCCTTCGCGGGCCAGCACGTGCAGCCGCATCTGGAGGCCCGCGCCCTCCCAGCGCAGGGCCAGGCTGTCGGCCAGGAAGCGCGGGTCGCCGGCCAGCGTCAGGGTCCGACCTGGCCAGAGCCCCTGCGGCGCCGCCCGGTCGAAATAGAGGCCGGGTTCCCAGAGGTCGCCGCTCCGGTCCATCACCACCCAGCGCACGCTCAACCAGCGCAGGAGCCGGCTCTCGGGCAGCGTCTGGAGCTGCTGGCCCAGCCGGCCATCGAGCAGATTGGGACCGGTGAGGGGAAAGAGGGTTTTGAGATCCACGAACCGTCGCAGCGGCAGGAGCCCGCCGTCGTAACCGTCGAGGCTCGGCAGCCCGTAGCGCAGCGGCAGGTTCGGGGTCAGGGTCTCGATATGTTTGACCGCCGCCAGCGTCAGGGCCGGCGCCACCAGTGACCGTCGTTGGAGCACCCCGACCAGTTCGGGCAGGTCGCCAGGGTCGAACCGCTGCTGGCTGATGGCCAGCAGCCGCCCTCCCTCACCGCGAGTCTGCAGAAAGGCAACTGTCGGCCGCCAGGTCGAGAGGAGAGCGGGCTCGCCCAGACGCGAGAGGACCAGAGGCCGGGCGGCGACCAGTAGTTCGCCGACCAGCCCCAGAACCAGCCCCCCGAGCAGCCACAGCCGCCAGCGGGCCAGCGGCCGCAGGCCGCAGAGCAGAGCGACCAGGCCGCCTGCGACCCCCAGTCCGACCCACCAGACGGCCGTTGGCGGCAGGGCCGGTCGCTCCGGCAGTCGGTGAAGGCCCACCCACCAGAGACTCCCCCCCAGCAGGCCGAGGCCACCAAGGCCGGCCAGCCGCCAGAGCGTCCAGCGGTCCGGACGCGCCCCGCCCTGCAGCGCCTGTACCCCCAGCCCGGCCAGCACCGCCAGGGCGAAACTCCAGAGCAGCAGCCAGCGGGCCGGCACTCGGAAGGCCCGCAGACCCGGCACCAGGTCGAAGAGGAGCGGGTACAGGGGATTGAACTGGCCCAGGGCCAGCCCCAGCGCCAGCAGAGCCACCAGGCCCCACCCGAGCGCACGCCAGCCGGGCGTCAGCAGCAGCCCCACCCCCGCGAGCAGCAGCCCCAGCACCCCGCTATAGGCGACCCATTCGCTGAAGGGCTGACCTTCGGCCTGATAGACAGGCAGCAGGGTCTGGGGCAGGAGCCAGGGCGGCAGTGAGAAGGCGACGGCATCGGCATAGCTCAGCCCTCCGGCCCGAATCCCCTCGGCCGCCAGCTCCCAGGCCGGGAGCAGCTGCGGAGCCGCCAGCCCGATTCCCAGGCCGAGCGCCAGGAGCAAGCGCAGTCCCTGCCCGGCGGCCTCTCGCCAGAGAGCAGACCACGAACCTCCCACCGCCCGGACCGCCAGGAACGCCTGGAAGAGCCCCCCGACCGTCCAGAGACCAAGCAACCAGACAGTCAGGTAGACGACCTGAACGTGCCCGGCCAGCAGCTGCAGCCCCAGGAGCAGGCCGGCCAGCCCCAGCGCCCAGGGTCGGGCCTGGCGGACCCAGTACGACTGGGCGATCAACAGCCAGGGCAGATAGGCGGCCGCCTGCACCTGATTGAGATGGCCCATCAGCCCGACTGTGTAGCCGCCGAGGCCGAAGACCGCTGCGGTGGCCAGGGCCGCCAGCGGCGAGAGGCGCGCTGTCAGCCGTCCCCAGAGGTAGGCGCCGATCGCCGCCCCCCAGAGGTGTCCCCACAGCGAGAGCGCGTGGGCCCGCTCGACCGGCCAGAAGAGAAAGAGCAGGTTCGGTGGGTAGAGGGCTCCACTCTGGGGATTGGCCAAGAAGGGAACGCCCGCGAAGAGGTAGGGGTTCCAGAGCGGCCACTCGCCCTGTCGCCAGCGGGCGGCCAGGTAGGTGTACAGAGGATAGAAGTAGGCGACGGTGTCGAAGTCGGCCAGGACCAGACCGTCCAGGACCAGCGGCTGACAGAGAGCGAGGACCGCCAGGCCCAGAAGGGCGAGGGCCACAAAATCCGGCAGGAGCCGCTGGCCGGCCGCCGCCAGCCTCCGGACCCTACTCCTCCAGGACCACCAGCCCGCTTTTGCCACCGCTCTTGCGGACCAGGCGCACGTCCTCGATGCGCATGCCGGGATCGAGCGCTTTGCACATGTCGTAGATCGTCAGGGCCGCAGCGGCCACGGCGGTGAGCGCCTCCATTTCGACACCGGTCTGACCGACGGTGCGCACGGTGGCGGTGATGGCGATGGCCGTCGGGTCGGACCGGGGTTCGAAGGTGACCTCCACCCCGGTCAGGAGCAGCGGGTGGCAGAGCGGCACGATCTCCCAGGTCCGCTTGGCCGCCATCACCGCCGCCACCTGGGCCACCGCCAGCACGTCTCCCTTGGCGACCGTCCGGTCCAGGATCGCCTGCAGGGTCTCGGGACGCATGCGCACACAGCCACGGGCCGTGGCCTCGCGCAGCGTCGGCGGCTTCTCGGTCACATCGACCATGCGCGGCCGGCCGGCCGGGTCCAGATGGGTCAGGTCCATCGGCGCTCACCCCTGGCCAGACTATACCACGCCCCACCCGGCCGGAGCAACCGGCCCTACTCGACCACGAGGTCCAGCCGGTGGAGGTCACGATCGCCGCTCCACGGGGCCCTCACCGCCAGTTCCTGACCGTTGACCCGAAACCGCACCGACTCACCCTCGCGGAAGCCGGGCAGGCGTGGGGTCGCCGTGGTGTCCTCGCCATAGACCCGCAGGTAGCCGTAGAGACCCGGCGCGGTCACGACAAAGCAGCCGGCGACCTCATTCCGGGGCGTCACCGCCTCGATCACGGTCCCCACCGGCGCCGGCCGGCCCTGCAGCTGCAAGACGCCGTAGAACTGGGTGAACGACGGGGTGTTAGCGAGGGGCGGACAGCTCGCGACCGGCCTGGTCGTGGCGGTCGGCGAAGGAAAAGGCGGAGTAGGGGACACCGCCGGCACGGTCGCCCGAGGCACAGGGGGCGTCGGTGGCACGGTCGGTTGAGCCGGAACGATGGGCCCGACCGCCGGTGGGGCTGGGTAGGGCACCGGCAGCGGCGTGGGAGCCATTCGAGGACCCGGTGAGGGAGACGGCGGTCGCGAGACGGGTGGGGGTATGAGCGCCGTGGCGGACGCCGGCGGGGGGCTCGCCGGGTCCGCCGGCGGAGGCGGCGCCGGCAGCGGGGTGGGAGACCCGGCCAGCCCCCCAGGTCCCAGGGCCACGGTCGGAGACGGGACCGGCCTGAGCGGCGAGGAGTCCGACGAGGCCCCGGCCGGTGGTTGTCCGACCGGCGCGGTGGGCGTGGAGCCATTCAGCCCGGTGGCCGGCAGCCTGGGACCGGTCATCGGGGTCGGACCAGGCGGCGGGCCGGGAACCGGGGAACGCCGCGCGCCGGACCAGGAGGGGGAAGGGGGCGTCGCCGTCGCCCCGACCAGCTCCCCGACCGCCTGGTCGCGCCCAGCCCGCCAGTCCCGACGGGCCCATTCGCCAGCCGCGATCACCACCAGCACGGCCAGTCCGCTCAGGAGAACCAGCCAGAGGAGAGGGCGGAGCACGGTGCTTGTCTCCGATGTCCAGCAGCGCTTGCCCAGGTTGTAGCCAGCCCTTCCCCTGTGCGCCAAGGGCTTTTTTCACAGGTCAGGGCAGCGGAAAGACGAGCGTAGCCGCCGCGCGCAGCCGGAGAAGATAGCCCCGGTCCGGCCTCAGCACGGCGAGCGTATTGAAACGCGGGTCGGCTGGTGGTGGGGCGTAGGTTCCCTCCTCTCCCACCACCAGGTCGTACTGCCCGGCCAGGCCGGCCAGCGCGTTCTCGGGAGGCTGAGCGTCAGCCAGCGGATACCCTACCCAGTTCCATCCAGGGTGGAGCGCCAGCGTCAGCGGGCCAGCCGGCGCTGGTCCCGTAAGGGTCAGCGTCACCGTTTGCGGTGCGGTGAGCCGGATGAGGTAGCCGCGCCCGACCTGTAGAGCCGTCAGGGTGTTGAAACGGGGGTCGGCCGGTGGCGGCGCGTAGCTCCCCTCTTCCCCCAGCACCAGGTCGTACTGGCCCGCCAGAGCGGTCAGTGGCGCGGGCAGTGGTCCGGCCACGGCGAGACCCAGACCGATCCAGTTCCAGCCCGGATGGAGAGCGAGCGTTCTGGTCACCTGATCGGGCGTCGGGGAAAGGGTCGCCACCGGCGAGGGCGGTGGGGTGCTGGTGGGAGAGACGGTCGGCGTCGGCTGCGGGGCCGGAGTCGGGGTCAGCGGGGGCTGTGCCGCCGGGACGATCCCCCGCCGGGCGAAGATGGCCCGGAGCACGGCCTCGTTCTGGCCGCCGGTCAGGGCCTGGTCGGCCCAGAGAAGAGCCGTGGCGGCATCGCCGAAGAGGGTCCAGGGATCGAGGTAAAAGTGGCTGGCGATGATCAACTGGTCAGCCGTCGTCCGCCCCAGGGTCCGGTTGATCTCCCAGAGTGTGGCTGACCAGATCGCCCCATCGGCAGAGGGGTCGCCCACCAGATCGACCGGATACCGCCGGGAGCTATCCACCCGTCCCCGGCAGGGCTGGGGTGGGACCCGCCCGGCCGCATCCCACTCGCCGACACACTCAGGCTGGAAGCCCCCACCGGCGGTGGCGTAGAAACTGGCGGCCAGGTAGTCGCTGAAGCCCTCCCCGATCGCCAGGCTTTCATCGCTCGCCCCCCAGCCAGGCACCTGGCTGTCCAGGATGGCGTGCCCGTACTCGTGGACGATCACCTCGGCGTCCTCGGCGTCGTCGACACCGCCGTCGCCGAAGTAGAGGCCGGTGGTGAACGGGCTGTAGAACGAGAGGTCCTGCCAGGTGTAGTGAGCGTGGACGGGGAGGCTGCGACGGTTGACCGTGGTGAACCCCAACGCCTGCAGATAGCGCTGGACGGCATCGATATGGTAATAGACCATCACCTCCTCGAAGCGGGGGTCGCTCCGCGGGTAGATGAAGACCAGATCCGGTTGAAAAGCCTGACCGGCCGGCCGGTCGCCTCCGCTCAGCCCCGGGGCGGTGAGGTCGACGTAGGCCCCCCGGAGATAGCCCGAACCATCCAGGCCCGGCAGATCGACCGGCACCCGCTGGGCCGCCAGGAGAGGAGTCTCGGCGTCGCCCCCGTCGCGCAGGGCAGTCTGCTGGCTGGTCACTATCGGATTGGGCAGAAAGACCGCTCCGCGGCCGGTTCGTCCCGGCTGAATCTCGGCGCTGGTCACCCTTTCCAGGCAGAAGCCCCAGCCCTGCCCGAGGGCGCTGGCAACCAGTTCCAGCCCGACCGTCCGACCCGGCACCGGAACCGTCCAGACGCCGGCCGGGAAATCACCGGTCAGCCGCTGGACGATCTGGCCCGTCTCATCGCGGACCAGCAGGCCATCATAGGGGTCGGCGGTCTGGAGCCGGCGGAAGAAGAGCCGGGTGCCGGTGGCCTGAGGGTCCGGGTTGACCACCGTCCAGCGCTGGTGGACGCCTGGCGGATAGGGATGGGCCGACTCGAGCAGGCAGGCGTCGCCAGCCGCCTGGTTCGGTCTCGCTGGAGACGGCCGGCGGGCCAGGTAATCGCGGACCCGCAGAATCTGGCCGCTGCGGGCGTCAACGAGGACCGCGAAATCGCCCAGGGGCTCGGCCGCCGGCACCTCCACCCGCCAGGCCAGGACCAGGTCCGACCCCCGCGGGAGATAGACCAGGCTGGTCCGCAGCGGTCCTCGCTGCCGGACAGACCGGCCAAGACCGGCGACGGCCCGCTCGAGAGCCGCCGCCGCCGAGAGCGAGGGCGCGGATCCGGCCGGGAGGCCGGCCGGCAGCTGCCGGTGCCGGAGGAGGACGGGCCCCCGGTCCAGGAGGTGGACCGTGACCAGGGCGCCCTCGACCGGCAGCCCGCGCCGGGTCACCTGAAAGCGGACATGGGTGGCCTTGAGGCTGCGGACCACCCCTACCAGGCGCAGGTCGCTGAGGTCCGCGGCCAGCCCCAGGGCCGGGGCCTGGGACCGGATGTGCGCGCGGGCCCACGACTCGGGGTCCACCGGGCTGGCGGTGGTCCAGGACAGCCCAAGAGCCAGGGCCAGGACCACGCTCAGCAGGCGCACCGTGCCCCTCCCACGCGGTTGCGGTGAGGCTAGCCGGCGACGCGCTGCCTGTCAAGCCCCTCCGTCACACCGGCCCGGACCGCCCGCCCCGGGGCGGCCGTCATGCGCGGCCGCCAGGCACGAACCAGACCGCCTGGCCGTCGCTCAGTTTCCCTCGCCTTCACGCTCCTCACGGGCCACCGCGCGCAGGCTGCGGGCCAGTTCGCGCAGCCGGCGGTCAACCCGCCAGAAGACGGTCTCCGGCTCGAACGTCCCATCGGGCAGGCGTCGGCCAGCCGGGAGACCGGTCAGGAGGCTGATGCCCTCTTCGATCGTGCGCACCGGATAGATATGGAAGCGTCCCTGGGCGACGGCGTCGACAACCTCCTCGTTGAGCATCAGGTTGTCGACGTTGCTGGCCGGGATGATGACCCCCTGGTCGCCGGTCAGCCCTTTGGCCTTGCAGGCGGCGAAAAAGCCCTCGATCTTCTCGTTGACCCCGCCGATGGCCTGGACCTCGCCGCGCTGGTTGACCGAGCCGGTGACGGCCAGGCCCTGGCGGATGGGCACGTCGGCCAGGCGCGAGAGGAGAGCATAGAGCTCGGCCGAGGAGGCCGAGTCGCCCTCGACCTCCTCGTAACTCTGCTCGAAGACCAGGCGGGCGTGGAGCGTGAGCGGCTTGTCCTGCGCGAAGCGGTCGACCAGGAAGCCACCCAGAATGAGCACGCCTTTGCTGTGGATCGGCCCGCCCAGCCGCACCTCGCGCTCGATGTCGATGACCCCCTCGCGGCCGGCGCCGATGGTCGCCGTGATCCGGGTCGGCCGGCCGAAGGTGAGGTCGGCCAGCGTCGAGACCGCCAGCCCGTTCACCTGACCGACCACCGCCCCGCTCACATCCACCAGGATGATCCCCCGGGCGATGAGCTCCTGAATGCGCTCCTCAATGAGATTCGAGCGATAGATCTTCTCTTCGAGGGCCCGGCGGACATGAACCCGGCTGACCGTGGCCACACGCTCCTGGCGAGCCCAGTAGTCGGCCTCGCGCATGACATCGGCCAGGGCGCCGAAGTGCGTCGAGAGTTTCCGCTGGTCCTCGGCCAGCCGCGAGCCGTGCTCCACCAGGGCCGCCAGAGCAGTGCAGTCGAAGGGGAGCAGGTTCTCTTTCTGGCAGAGCATGGCCGCAAACTGGGCGTAGGCCCGCTCATTCTCCGGGGTGCGGTCCATCGTCAGGGCGAAATCGGCCCGCACTTTGAACAGTTCGCGGAAATCCGGGTCGAGCCAGTAGAGGTAGAAGGTCAGCGGCGCCCCCACCAGGATGATCTTGGCCTCCAACGGGATCGGCTCGGGCCGCAGTCCGCGCGGGACGATCCCGATAAGGCCAAAGAGATCGGACACCTCTTCAATGGTGATCTGGTTGGTCCGCAGCGTGCGCTTGAGGCCATCCCAGGCGCCGGGCTGGCGCAGCACATCCTCGGCCGTGAGAACCAGATAGCCGCCGTTGGCCCGGTGAAGCGCCCCGGCCCGAATGAGGGTGAAATCGGTGACCGGCACGCCCAGCACCACCTCCCGCTCGACGTAGCCGATCAGGTTGGCGTAACTGGGGTGAATCTCCATCACCACCGGGGCGCCCTGGACCTCGGCGTTATCGACGATGAGATTCACCTGGTAGCGGCGGAGCACCCGTTCCCGCTGCCAGAAATGGAGCCCGAGCGGGGCCATCGCCGGCTCCTCGGCCGGCAGACGCAGTTGCGGCCAGGTCTGGAGCAGGTCCTCGCGGACCGCCTCCAGGTAGCGCACCACCGCCGGCAGGTCGCGGTAGCGCTCAACCAGGTCCTCAATGAGATCGCCGACCACGGATAGGACCGCCTGACGGTCCAGGTCGTGCAGCCGCTCGTGGGCCGTTCGCTCCAGGTTGCGCAGCTCTTTCAGGACCGCCCGGACCTCCTCCTCGAGGTGCTGACGCCGCTGATCGATCCGCCGGCGGATCTCGGGCGGCAGAGCGGCCAGGGCCTCGTCGGAGAGGGGCTGGCCGTGCAGGAGCGGGATCAGGAGCAGTCCCCCCGGCACCGCCTGCAGGGCGAAGCCCTCGGCCCGGGCCCGCTGCTCGAGAGCGGCCAGCATCTCCCCCCGCCGTCGCTGCAGTTCGTTAAGGATATGGTCACGCTGCTTGGTGTAGGCGTCGCTCTCAAAGACCCGTGGCAGCTGCCGCTGGACCGCCTCCAGCAGCCGCCGCATATCGGCCACCAGCGCCCGGCCCCGACCAGCCGGCAGCCGCAGCGCCTGGGGCCGGTCGGGCTGGGTGAAGTTGAAGACGTAGCACCAGTCGTCCGGGGTCGGGCGGGTCCGGGCCAGCTCCTCCAGGAAACTGCGGATCGCCGTCACCCGTCCAGTGCCGGGCAGCCCGGCGGCGAAGATATGGTAGTGGGAGTCGGTCATCCCCAGGCCAAAGCGCAGGGCCGCCACCGCTCGGGGCTGGCCGATGAGCCCGCCGGTCGGGGGGAGATCGCGCGTGCTCTCACAGCCCAGCGACTGAGGGTCGCAGACGCGCCGGACCTGATCGGGGGTCAATCGCTCGACCATGCTACCGCTCCGTCTGGTCGTGATTTACGGCTGAAGACGATAGAAGCGCAGCGCGTTCAGACCGAAGATCGCCGCCCGCTCATCCGCGCGGAGCGGCTCCAGAGCCGCCGCAACGGTCTGGAAGGTGGTCCGGTAGTCGGCGGCCAGCAGGCAGACCGGCCAGTCGCTGCCCCACATCAGCCGCTCCAGACCGAACTTCTCGCGGGCGAACTGAACGACCGGCCGGATCTTCTCGACCGTCGGCTGGGGGCCAGCCTCGGTCAACAGCCCCGAGACCTTGCCCCAGATGTTGGGATAGGGCACCAGAGCCTCCATGCGCCGGGCCCAGAGGTCGAGATCGCCGCTGGCGATGGGCGGTTTGGCCAGGTGGTCCACCACCATCATCAGCGCGGGGTTCTCCTCCGCCAGGCGCGGAATGTGGCCGAGGTGCGGCGTCCGCACCAGGAGATCGAGCGTCAGCCCCCGCCGAGCGACCTCGCGGATGCCCCGTCGAACCTCGGGGCGGGCCAGCCAGTCCGGGTCGGGCTCGTTCTCGGCCGTGGCCCGGACCCCGCGGAAGGCCGGGTGACGGGCGTACTCGTCGAGGAGCGCCCCGACCTCCGGGCTCTCCAGCGGCACCCAGCCGACGACCGCGCTGACAAAGTCGTACTCCTCGGTCAGACGGAACCACCACTCGTGGTCCCAGCGCGACCGGGCTGCCTGGACGATGACCGAGCGGTCGACACCAACGGCCACCATCTCAGGGCGCAGGTCGGCGGGGGTGAAGTCACGCTGGAGCAGGGTGAGGTCGGGCGTCATCCAGTAGAGATCCGAGCGGCCGTAGAGCCAGAAGTGATTGTGGGTGTCGATCACAGGGGGCCTGGATGCGTGCACCATCGCGGGGACCTCCGACAGAGTCTGGCGGGATCATACACCTGCGCGCGCCCCCTGCAAACACCGTCAGGCGCCACGGGCGGCCAGAGCGGGCCGGCCGGTGGCCAGCACCACCAGGGCCGAGAGGATCACCACGCCGGCCCCCACCGCCAGCGCCTCGGGAATGCCGATGACCGCCGCCAGCGCTCCCGAGAAGAGGCTGCCCAGCGGGGTGAAGCCCAGGAAGCAGATGGTGTAGAGGCTCATCACCCGACCGCGCAGCGCCCCCGGTGCATTGAGCTGCAGGAGCGTCTGGGTGGCTGCCCCCAGGATCGCGTTGCAGACCCCCAGCAGAAAGAGCAGCCCCACCGCCAGCAGGAACAGCCGGCAGAGGGCCAGCCCGCTGAGCAGGAGAGCAAAGCCGAAGACGCTCCCCAGCAGCAGATGGTCCTTGCGCGGTGGCCGGTGCAGAGCCGCCAGCCCGAAGGCCCCCAGGAGAGTGCCAGCCCCGGGCGCGGAGAGCAGAAACCCCAGACCGGTGATGTCGGTGTGCAGAACATCACGGGCGAAGGCCGGCATCAGTTGCTGGTAGGAGCACCCGAAGAAGCTGGTGGCGGCCGCCAGGACGATGAGGAGCCGCAGGAGATCGTCGCGGGCGACGTAGGCCAGCCCCTCCCGAAAACTCTGCCAGAGCCCGCCGGTCGGGACGCGCCGCCGCTCGGGCACCCGCATCAGGACCAGGGCCAGGATGACCGCCCCGAAGGAGAGAGCGTTGAGGTAGAACACGCCGGCCAGGCCGATCACCGGCACCAGCAGCCCGGCCAGCGCCGGCCCGACAAAGGCCGCCCCGTTGAAGACCGCGGCGTTCAGGCTGGTGGCGCTGAGCAGGTCCTCGGGCGTCACCAGATCGGGCAGGAGCGCCTGACGGGTGGGCTGGTCGAAGGCCAGGAGCAGGGCGCTGAAAAAAGCGATGGCCAGAATGTGCCAGACGGTCACCCAGCCACTGTGAACCAGAAAGGCCATGAGAAAGGCCAGGGCGGCCGCCCCCGACTGGGTGACAAAAAGCAGCCGGATCCGGTCCACCCGGTCGGCCAGCACCCCCCCCAAACAGCGGGAAGAAGACCATCGGCACCGCCCGGCAGAGACCGACCAGCCCCAGGTAGACCGTCGAGTTGGTCAGGGCGTAGACCAGCCAGCCCTGGGCCACCGTCTGCATCCAGGTCCCGATGTTCGAGGTCAGCAGCCCCAGCCAGAGCAGTCGGAAGTTGCGGTGCCGCAGCGCGCCGAAACGCCGACCCGGCGTCCCCCTGGGAGCGGCCGACGGCACCGTCGACGACAGCCGACCAGTCTCCATCCTGCTCCTCTCCGGCAGGACTCTACCACAGCGACCGGCGCCTGGCCAGTCCCCTAGAGGTCAGACGAGCAGGCCGGTGGTCTGCTGACGATTGCTCCGCCGCCTCGGCCCCTCTATAATCAGGCCACAGCCTACCCCTCACGGAAGGAGACCACCGATGCGCTTGGGGAGCACCTCGCTGCGCGACCTGGCCGAACTGCGGAACGCCCGTTCGCTGCGGGTCTCCAGCTGGGACCGGACCGGTGGCAACCGCGACTTCCTGCGCATTCCGGCCGGCCAGACCGTCACCCTGGCCGACATCACCGGCGCCGGCTGCATCACCCATCTCTGGACGACCATCGCCTGTCGCGACCCCTTCCACCTGCGCAAGATCGTCCTGCGCATGTGGTGGGATAACGAGCCCCATCCCAGCGTCGAGGTCCCGGTCGGCGACTTCTTCGGCCTGGGCCACGCCCAGAAGACCTACTTCTGGTCGCTGCCGCTCCAGATGTTCGACCGGGGCTTCAACTGCTGGTTCCCGATGCCCTTCGCGGAGCGGGCGCTCATCACCGTTCAGAACGAGGCCGACGACGAGGCCATCTATTACTACTACATCGACTACGAGGCCTACGACACCCTGGAGGGCGACTACGGCCGCTTCCACGCCCAGTGGCGGCGCGAGAACCCGACGCTGGTCCACCCGCCGGACGCTGTCGGTCCCGATGGCCAGCGGCTCAATCTCACCGGCCGCGACAACTACGTGATCCTCGAGGCCGAGGGGCGGGGCCACTACGTCGGCTGCGTTCTCAACGTGGATATGCCTGAGCCCGGCTGGTGGGGCGAGGGCGATGATATGATCTTCGTCGACGGCGAGCCCTGGCCCCCCTCGCTGCACGGCACCGGCACCGAGGACTACTTCTGCGGGGCCTGGAACTTCAACCGGCTGGAGCGCACCTTCTGCACCCCCTACTTCGGCTACCACTTCAAGACCAACCCCGACTACACCGGCAAGCACTCCATGTACCGCTTCCATATCGAGGACCCGATCCGCTTCCAGAAATCGATCCGGGTGACCATCGAGCACGGCCACGCCAACGACAAACAGGGCGACTGGTCGAGCACCGCCTACTGGTACCAGACCGAGCCCCACAAACCCTTCCCACCGCTCCTGCCGGTGACCGACCGCCTCCCCTACCGCTGGGGCGGCATCGAGCGCTGGACCTGAGCCCGCCCGACCAGCACGCCCGCCGCCCACAGCCTCTGTCGGAGGCGAGGCCGATGCCTGTCCGCGCCATCCTCTTCGACCTCGACGATACCCTGGTCGACTTCCAGGGGGCTATCCCCCAGATCGTGGCCGCCCTCACGACCGCCGTCTGTCAGCGCTATCCCCACCTGGACCCGGCGACCGTTCGCCAGATTCTCTCGCCCGGCACTCTCTCCGTCCAGGGGTACGTCGAGCGACTGGCGAGGCTGGGGGTCGCGGATCCAGCGCTGGCCGCCGATCTGGTCACCGTCTACCGACAGGCCCGGCGGGCGGCGGTCCGCCTCTTTCCGGAGGCCCGGGCGGTTCTGCAGACGCTTCACGGCTGGCGGCCCCTCGTTCTGGTCTCGAACGGTCGCCGCTGCACCCGCCGCGACACGCTGAGCGCCCTGGAACTGGAGCCGTTCTTCACCACGGTCATCATCTCCGAGGAGGTCGGCGTCGAGAAGCCAGACCCGCGGATCTTCGCCCTGGCCCTGGCCGCCTGTGGGGTTGCCCCCGCTGAGGCCGTGCACATCGGCGACGACCCTCTGGCCGACGTCCTCGGCGCCCAGCGGGCCGGCCTCCGGGCCGTCTGGCTGAACCGGGCCGGCCGGCCACAGCCGCCCGACCTGCCGGCTCCCGATCTTATCGCCCGCGACCTTCGAGAAGTCCTGGCCTGGCTGATCCGGAACGGCGCCAGCCCGGAGCGGCCATGCGGCTGAAGCCTCCGCTGAGACTGGCCGCCGGCGTGAGCGCCGCCGAGCGCCAGCTCCTGCGCCGGCAATTGATGCGGCTGGTCTGGCCGACCCTGGTCGAGAACATCCTGCAGACGACGCTCGGCGTGGCCAACCTGATGATGGTGGGCCGGCTGGGGGCCGACCCCCTGGCCGGGGTGGCTCTGGCCAATCAGGTGCTGATGCTGCTCATCGTCTTCTTCTCGGGGCTGGCGGTGGGCACCACCGCCCTGGTGGCCCACGCCACCGGCGCCCGCGACCGGACCCGGGCCGATAAGACCCTCGCCCAATCGTTCCTTCTGGGCCTCATCGTCGCCATGGCTGTCAGTCTGCTGGGCGTCGTCCTGGCCGAGCCGATCCTGCGGTTTCTGGGGGCCAGTCCGGCGGTCGCCCGGGCCGGGGGACTCTATCTCCAGATCAACGCCGCCGCCACCCCGTTTCTGATGGTGATGCTGGTGGGCAACGGCGCCCTGCGGGGGGCGGGCGACACCCGCACCCCGATGACCATCACCGCCGCGATCAACGCCCTGAACCTGGCGCTCTCGTATGTTCTTATCTTCGGGGCCTTTGGTCTGCCCGGCCAGGGGGTCCTCGGCGCCGCCTGGGCCCTGACCGCCGCCCGGCTGCTGGGGGCCACGCTGGTCCTGGGGATCCTGGCCAGCCAGGCGGCGATGGTCCGGCTGCGCTGGCAGTGGCTCTGGCCACCCGACGGTCCGGCGCTGGCGCAGATTCTGACCGTCGGCGGGCCGGCGGCTTTGGAATCGGCCTTCATCCAGATCGGGATGCTGGCCTTCAGCGCCATCGGCCTGGCGCTGGGGACCGCCGCCTATGCCGCCCAGTCCATCCTGCTCAATATCTCCTCGCTCTCGTTTCTGCCCGGCTTCGCCTTCAGCGTGGCCGCCACCACCCTGGTGGGTCAGAGCCTGGGGGCCCGACGACCCGACCAGGCCACGGCCAGCGCCTGGGAGGCCCTGCGGGCGGGGCTCCTCTGAATGGGCGGCATGGGGCTGCTTTTCCTGCTCGCCCCGACCGTCTTCCTGCGCCTCTACACCAGCGACCCGACCATCATCGCCGCCGGCACCCCGGCCATGCGCCTGCTGGGGCTGGGGCAGCCCCTGGTCGGCACCGCCTCGATTCTGGCCGGGGCTCTCCGCGGCGCCGGCGACACCCGCACGCCGATGGTCCTCGGGGCCCTCTGCATCTGGGCGATCCGGGTTCCGGTGGCCTATCTCTGCGGCCTGTACCTGGGCTGGGGGCTGGTCGGACTCTGGATCGGCTGGCTGGCCGATTTTCTGGTCCGGGGCAGTCTCTTCTTCTCCCGATTCCAGGCCGGCGACTGGCGGAAGATCCGGCTCTAGTCGGCCAGGGGCCGCTGAGGGACCAGGCGGAGGAGCAGGCTGCCCGCGCCGACCAGGACCAGGGCGGTGAGGACCAGGTCCCGCAGGGTGAGCGGCGAGCCGGACCGGCCGCTGAGGACGGGCACCGCCAGCAGCAGATAACCGACGGCGAAGACCAGCGCCCCCCGGAGAGCCGGTCCCCAACCCGGCCGTCCGGCCAGGCGCGCGACCAGATCGAGGCCCACCGCCCCCAGCAGAAAGGGCGGCGGAAAGGCCGGCACGATCTGACCGGCCAGGGCCAGGCCCCCACTGAGCGCCGTCCGCAGGCCCAGAAAGGCCAGGGCCACCACGGTCGCCGACCACCGTCCGACCCCCATGGCCCGCGCGAGCACGCAGACGACCAGCCCCAGCAGCCCGACCAGGGTGGGATACAGCCAGAAGGGGCGGGCCTGAACGATCGCCGGTCGCACCGGCAGCTCCCACTCCAGCACCGCCACCAGGAGAGCCGTCTGGAGCGCCAGGGCCAGGAGGCTGGCGGCCGCGATCAGAAAGCCCGGGGTCGGGCCCGCCCGCGTCCCCACGGGAGCCAGCAGAGCGACCGCCGCCGCCACCACCGTGGCCGCCGCCCCAGCCAGCAGCAGATGCGGTGGGCTCCAGGCGGTGAGGTCCGGGCCGAAGAGGGCGTGCCAGAGGGCGTCGCCGGGGATGGCCAGAAGCGCGTAAAGCGAGGCCAGGACCACCGCCCCCAGGGCCGGCTGCTGCCGGACCAGCCGGCGGGGATCGCCAGAGCGATCCCCCGCTCGCCAGAGAGCGCCGAGACCCAGAGCGGTCGCCAGGAGGGCCCAGAGGAACCCGCTGTAGAGGAGAAGATGCGGGGGCCAGAGAAAATCGGCCCCGGCCGGGATGACACCGGTGCGAATATGCTGGCTGGCGTCCCACAGCGCACCGACGATCTGGCAGAGGCTCGCCCCCGCCAGGGCGAGAATAAGCAGCCCCCGGAAAGCCGGCGGAAGCCGGACCGGCTCGGGAGGCCCGCCAGCGAGCGGCGAGCGGTAGAGCCACCAGGCCAGCGCGCCGGGCACACCGAGCGCCAGACCGGTCAGAGCGGTGGCCAGGAGCGTCATCATCGCCACCCTGCCTCTTTTCACTCAGTATACACCAGACCCACGCTCGCCACCGGCAGACGTCTGCCAGAGCGGGGGGCCAGCCGGGAGACGGGGGTCGAGCCGTGGCCCAGGCGGCGGGTGGCACCCGTCAGGAGAGCATGGCGCGGTCCGGGCCACGGTAGAGCGCTCCGGCCAGCGCGGTGCTCAGCGCCGGCCCTGCGGGCACGGCCTCTTGACGCCAGGGACAGCCCCTGGTACCGTAGCCACAGACCCAGCACGTCCCGTGCCCGGAGGGCGACATGCTCCGCGTGGCCATCGTCGGTGGCGGCAACATCGGTCAGGTCCACGCCACCTGCTACCGCGCCATGCCCGACGTCCAGCTGGTGGGCCTGGCCGAACAGCGGCTGGATCTGCACGCCAGCCTGCACGAGCGCTTTGGCTGCCCGGTCTTCCCCTCGCTTGAGGCCCTGCTGGCACACGTCCGGCCCGACGTCCTGGACATCTGCCTGCCCACGCCGGCCCACGGGCCGGCCATCCGGACCGCTCTGGCGGCCGGCCTCCGTTTCATCATCTGCGAGAAGCCGCTGGCCCGGACCGGCGCCGAGGCCCGTGACCTGGTGGCCCGGTGCGCCGCCGCCGGGGCCCAGCTCTTCGTCGGCCAGGTCGTGCGCTTCTTTCCCCAGTACGTGGCCCTGCGCGAGGCCATCCAGCGGGGCGACGTCGGCCAGCCAGCCATCGTCCGCACCTCACGGGGTGGGCCGCCCCCGGCCCGCGACTGGTACCTGGATCTGACCCAGAGCGGTGGGGTGATCTTCGATACCCTGATTCACGATTTCGACTGGCTGCACTGGACCTTCGGACCGGTCGCGCGCGTCTACGCCCGGCACGCTGGCCCCCGTGGCCTGGGGCAGATCGACTACGCGCTGGTGACCCTGCGCTTCCGGAACGGGGTGATCGCGCACACCGAGGGCCTGTGGGCCCGCAGCCGCTTCGGGACCAGCGTCGAGGTGGCCGGCGACCAGGGATTGCTCACCTACGATAGTTTCCGAACCCAGCCTCTTCTTCTCGACCGACGCGACGGTCAGGGACCGCTCCCGTACACCCCCGCCGTCGACACGCCCGGTGGGGAGACGCCGTTCTACCGCGAACTGCGCCATTTCCTGGACTGCATGCGCGGCGGGGCTCGGCCGCGCATCACCCCCGATGAGGCCCGCTACGCCGTTGAGATCGCCGAGGCCGCGCTCCGGTCGGCTCAGACCGGGCAGCCGGTGGCTCTACCGGAGGAGTGACGATGCCGCTCCGCGTCGGGATCATGAGTTTCGCCCACCTCCACGCCAACAGCTACGCCGCCTGTTTGCGCCAGATCCCCGATGTCACGCTGGTCGGGATCGCCGACGACGACCCGGCCCGTGGCCAGGCCCGGGCCGCCCAGTTCGAGACCCGCTACTTCCCCCGCTACGAAGACCTCCTCGACGCCAGCCTGGACGCGGTGATCGTCTGCAGCGAGAACGCCCGGCACAAGGACCTGACTCTCCTGGCCGCCCGGGCCGGCGTCCACGTCCTCTGCGAGAAGCCCCTGGCCACCACTCTCGAAGACGCCAGGGAGATGATCACCGTCTGCCGGGAGAGAGGCGTTCTCCTCCAGACCGCCTTTCCCTGCCCCTACAGTCCGGCCTTCCGCCATCTGCTCCAGGCGGTCGAGCAGGGGGTCCTGGGCGAGATCCTGGCCGTCAACAGCACCAATCATGGACGCAACCCCGGCGGCTGGTTCACCGACCGGGCCCTGGCCGGAGGCGGCGCGGTGATGGACCACACGGTCCATGTGGCCGACCTCCTGCACCGGCTGCTGGGCCCAGCCCGCCAGGTCTACGCCGAGATCGGCAACGGTCTGGCCCACCAGCCCATCGACGACACGGGGCTGCTGACCATCGACTACGAGAACGGGGCCTTCGCCACCCTGGACACCAGCTGGTCACGCCCGCGCGTCTTCACCACCTGGGGCGATGTCACCCTGCACGTCATCGGCACGCGGGCGACGGCCTCGCTCGATCTCTTCGCCCAGGTGGCCACCCTCTACAGCGAGAGCGAACAGCGCGTCCGCGACCTGGGGTGGGGCCCCAACCTGGACCTCCTGATGGTCAGCGATTTTCTGGAGGCGGTGCGGACCGGCCGGCCGGTCTCGGTCACCGGCGAGGACGGCCTGCGCGCTCTGGCCATCGCGCTGGCCGCCTACGAGTCGGCCCGGACAGGTCAGCCCGTCCCGGTGCGTTACGCCTGATCCACCCAGGGCTACTTCGGCTTGGCCAGTTCGGCCTCCAGATCCAGGTTGAGGACGGCGGCCGCCCGCCGCACCGGGTCGTAGGCGGCGTCGGTCGTCTCCTTAACGCCTTCGGTGCCGATGGCCTCCTGGAAGAGGGCCTGGCCCTCCGGCGTGCCGGACAGTTTGAGGAGAGCGGCCTTGATCTTTTCGACCATCTCGCGGGGCAGGCCCCGGCGGAAGGCCACCCCGTCGTTGGGGATCGCGTCGGTCCGGGCGATCACCCGCGTCGCCGTCATGATGTTGGGATAAAGGTCCTGAATCCCCTTGGTCGTGCGCACATCATCGTAGACGGCTCCAGCGTCCACCTGGCCGCCCATAATGGCCACGATGACCTTGTCGTGGCCGCCGGCGAAGACCTGCTGGCGGAAGACCTTATCGGGGTGCAGGCCTTTCTCCAGCAGCAGCGCCCGCGGGTACAGGTAGCCGGAGGTCGAGCCCGGGTCCACCCAGGCGAAGCGCTTGCCCTGGAGATCGGCCAGGTCGTGGATATCGCTGTCGCTGCGGGTGACGATCAAACCCCGGTACGCGGTCGCTCCCCCGCGTGAGACCGAGACCAGTTCCATCGTCGCCCCGCACTTTTTACTGGCCAGGATATAGGCCAGGGGGCTCACCCAGCCGATGTCGACCTTCTCGGCGCACATCCCCTCGACCACCGCCACGTAACTGGTCGGCACCTCGCTGGTGATGGCGTAGCCGGTCTCGCGCTCCAGGTAATCGGCGATCTTGCGCATGCCGACCGTCAGACGCTGGGTCTCCAGAAAGGGGACGATGGCCATCTTGACCGGGTTCTCCCGGCTGCCCAGCGGCCGTGGGGCCAGCAGACAGGCCCCCAGCAGCAGCCCGGCCAGCCCGAGCCCCAGGAGCAGCCAGGCGCGGCCCAGCCCGTGACCGTTCATCGCGTGCCTCCTCGTCCGTCTGCTTCCTCCACCTGAGCCAGCAGTTCCAGCTGACGCTGGCTCTCCCGCCACTCGTACCACTCGGCCAGGAGAATACCAGCGGCCAGACCAAGAGTAAAGACACCCACCAGCAGAGCGATCAGCCGACGCATGGTCTCTCCTTAAATTACTTATGCTGGACCGTGCGGCCTTGCCAGAGCACTCCCGCCCCGGTATGATTATGGCAGAGCCCCCCACCCGAAGGTCAGTCGGACCTCGGTTGCCAACGAGGAGGTTTCGGGTTTATGGGAGGTGCGATGCGCTGGAGCGCCCTGCTCACCGCCTTCGGCCTGGCCCTGGCCGCCTGTGCCCCAACGGCCCCGCCGACGCCGACTCCCAAGGCGGGGCCCCCGCCGGCGGTCAAAGACCAGGCGGCCGTCGAGCAGGGGAAGCAACTTTTCGTCTCCAAGGGCTGCGTGGCCTGCCACACCGTCCGCGACATCCCCCAGGCCAAGGGCACCGTCGGCCCGGCCCTGGATGGCGTCGCCAGCTGGCCCAAGATCGCCGGGACGATCGATAACACCCCCGAAAACCTGCAGAAGTGGATCAAGGATCCCCAGGCGATGAAGCCCGGCACCCAGATGCCGACACTCGGGCTGACCGACGACGAGGCCGCCAAGATCACAGCCTTCCTGCTGACCCTGCGCTGAACCCGCCCTCCGGGCAGTGGGCCCGGCGGCCCACTGCCCGCCCCCGCTTCGTTCACTTACGGCGAGAAGTCCTCCACCACCAGCACCTCGGCGAAGCCCTCCTCGCGCGACGGCGGCTCCAGCTGGGCGGCGAAGCGCCGGATGACCTCCTCGGGCACCGGCACCGGCCGCTGACGGTTGCGCGCCAGGGCCACCTCCAGCGCGCAGGGGAAGTAGACCGCGACCGGCACCACGCCGTGGCGCTGGGCCAGACGAAGGCTCTTCTCCCGCCAGAAGCGGGTGGCGTTGGTGGCGTCGAACACGATGTCCACCTGCCACTCGTTGGCGCGGGCCAGCAGCGCACAGAGGACGGCCTCGCCCGCCACCCGTACCATCGGCTCGACCCGCGGGTCGTAGGGCCGCCCGCTGAGCATCAGCCGCAGGTCGTCGAGCGAGACGCGCAGGGCGTGGGCGAGATACTTCCGGGCGTAGGTCGTCTTGCCACAGCCCGGGATGCCGACCAGCACAAACAGACGGGCGGGCATTGTCCCTCGCGGCGATCACTCCTCACGCGTCTGACGCTGCTGATACTCCTCGGCCAGCAGGCTGACGGCGATGAGGTCCCAGTAGCGTCCATCGCTGAAGTAGCGACGGCGGAGCGTTCCGTCGACCCGGAACCCGACCTTCTCGAAGGCCCGACGGGCGCGGGTATTGAACTCGGGGATGTAGGCGTAGAGGGTGGCCAGGTTCAGGTCGTTGAAGGCGAACCCCAGCAGGGTCTGGAGGGCGTCCGGACCGTAGCCGCGCCCCCAGTAGCCGCGCTCGCCGATGACCACGTTGACCTCGGCGGTGCGATTGCGCGGGTCGATGTGCCGGAGCATAGCGTAGCCGATGAGGTCCTTGTCCCGCGTCTCGATGGCCAGGATCTGCAGGTCGCGGGTCTCGGCCAGCCGCTCGTACCACTTGGCATAGTCGATGGGGGCCAGCGGCCAGGCGGGATAGCCGCTCAGCCGCAGGAGCGTCAGATCGTTCAGCCACTCCCGCAGGGAATCGAGGTCGGTGCGTTCCAGGGCCCGCAGGTTGACCAGCTTTCCGGTGATCATCACCCGTGCTCCTTACGTTCTCTGGCCGCCGCACTGGCGCCGTCCTCTGGTCCGGACCGCCTCAGCCCACAGCCCCCTCAGCCGGGAAACGATAGAGCCGGTGTTCGTCAATATACTGCAGAACCGCGTCGGGGACCTGATACCGGATCGGTCGCCCCTCGGCCACCCGCCGCCGCAGGTCGGTGGCGCTGATGCCGATAAGGGGCATTGACACGAAGTGGATCCGCCGCTGCGGCTCCGGGATCCACGGCTCCAGATAGCGCAGGTCCTCGATCTGAAAGCCCGGCCGGGCGACGGCCACGATCTGGGCCAGAGCGGCGATGGTCGCCGGCTCGCGCCAGGTGGGCAGGCTGAGCAGTTCATCGGCGCCGATGATGAGAAAGAGCTCGGCCGCAGGCCAGGTGGCCCGCAGCTGCCGCAGGGTATCCACCGTGTACGAGGGGCCGGGCCGGTCCACCTCGATCCGGGAGAGCACGAAGGCGGGGTTGTCCTGAATGGCCAGCGCCACCATGGCCACCCGGTGCTCAGCCGGGGTGACCGGTAGACCCCGCTTGTGCGGCGGCTCGCCGGCCGGGACGAAGAGCACGCGGTCCAGCCGCAAGGCCGCCCAGACCTCCTGCGCGGCGATGAGATGGCCGATATGGATCGGATCAAAGGTCCCGCCGAAGACACCCAGCCGGCAGGACGCCCCGCTCAGGTCGCAGCCCATTCCAGCTCGGCCTTGCCGATGCGCACCGTATCTCCCGGCTTGACCCCAGCCGCCTCGAGGGCGGCGTACACCCCCATCCGTCGGAGCATCCGCTCCAGGTACAGCAGCGCCTCGGGGTTCTCCAGATCGGTCATCGCCACCAGCCGCTCGACGGCCGTGCCCGAGACGCGGAAAGCCCCGTCGGGATCCCGTTCGACATGGAACGTATCGGTGGCCGGCTCGACCACCGGCTGCGGCTCCAGCGGCGGCGGAGGCGGCGTGGCCCGGACGACCTCCAGAACCTTCCGCAGGAGCGGCTCCAGCCCCGACCGGGTGGCCGCCGAGATCGGGAAGACCGGGAGCCCGCGGGCGGCGAACGCCGCCCGGACCGTCTCCCAGTTCTCCTGGGCCGCGGGCAGGTCCATCTTGTTCACCGCCACGATCTGCGGCTTTTTCATCAACTCCGGGTCGAAGAGCCGCAGCTCCTCATTGACCCGGTCGAAGTCGCCGATGGGATCGGCGCTGGTGCCGTCCACCACATGCAGCAGGACCCGGGTGCGTTCGATGTGGCGCAGGAAGGCGTGCCCCAGGCCGACGCCACGGTGGGCTCCCTCGATGAGACCGGGGATATCGGCAAAGACCAGCGTCTCACCGGCGACCTCGACCACCCCCAGGTTCGGGCTCAGGGTGGTGAACGGGTAGTCGGCGATCTTGGGCCGGGCCCGACTCACCGCCGCCAGCAACGTCGACTTCCCCACATTCGGGTAGCCAATGATACCGACATCGGCGATCAGGCGCAACTCCAACCGGAGCCAGCGCTCTTCGCCGGGCTCGCCTTTCTGCGCGATCCGGGGAGCCTGGTAGGTGGGGGTGGCGAAGCGGGCGTTGCCCCAACCGCCGCGTCCTCCCCGGGCCACCAGGAGCACCTGGCCGGGCTCGATAAGGTCGCCCAGGACGTGGCCCGCGTCGTCGTAGACAACCGTCCCCACCGGCACCCGGATGTACAGGTCCTCGCCGTCCCGGCCGTGCTGCTTCTTGCCCCGGCCGTGCCCACCGCGCTCGGCCACGAAGCGCTGGCGGTAGTGGAACTCCAGCAGCGTGTTGAGGTTGGGATCGGCGATGAGATAGACGTTGCCCCCACGGCCGCCATCGCCGCCGTCCGGTCCCCCAAAGGGGACAAATTTCTCCCGGCGGAAACTGATGGCGCCGTTTCCGCCATCACCACCCTTGACGTAGATCCGCACCTCGTCGAGGAACATCGCGATTCGCCCGTCTCTCTCCGTCAGTCATTCTACCATGTGGCAAGGGGGAGGCCGTGGTCGGGAGACGCCGTCGGGCAGGGGATCCGGGGAAAAGTTCGCGCCGGCCGCCGGTGGAGCGCGAAGGGGAGGCGGGCAGACCTGGGGAAAACCCTGGGGATAATCGGGTGTGGGCGGTGGAGCGTCCCGGCGCTGGCCAGAGCGAGGAGGCGATGGGGCCTGTGGACACCCCCGGGCCGTCCCCGCCGGCTATCCACAGCCCTCCACCGTTATCCACAGAACAGGCCGGGTTGTCCACACCCGTTATGTTGAAAGGCCGGCCCGGGCGCCAGTGCCGGCGCACCGGTCGCCAACGGCCGCCAACGGGGCGCCGGCGTTGCCCTGTCGGGTGGGCTGTAGTAGGATCGGCGGCCAGGGGAGGGCTACGGTGATGGGGCTGCTGCGCTACTGGGGACGGTTTCTGGTCTTTATTCTGGCCGGAGGGTTGGCGGGGCTGCTCCTCGGGCTGGTGGTCGAGGCGGTGACGGGCGTCCGCGGCTGGGGGCTGTGGCTGGCGGCGGCCGGAGGGGTGGCCGGACTGGTGCTCTTTCTTTTCACCAGCGTCGAGACGCCCCCCTGAGCCGCCTCCCTGTCAGGAGGCGGAGGCGTAGAGGGCCTCGCGGATGGCCAGCACGGCCTTGCGCAGCTCGTCGTCGACCTCGACCTCGGCTTTGATCTTCTCCCAGCCGTGCAGGACGGTGGTGTGGTCGCGGCCCCCCAGTTCGCGACCGATCTCGGGCAGCGAGGCCTCGGTCTCCTCGCGCATCAGGTACATCGCCACCTGGCGGGGCCGGACGATCTGACGGTCGCGCTGTTTGCCGCGCAGGGCTCGCGGGTCGACCCGGTAGTAGCGGGCCACCGCCTCGATGACCTGGGCCGGGGTGAGGCGTTTGCGGGCTGGCGCCTGGAGGAGTTCGCGCAGGGCGGCTCCGGCCGTTTCGACGGTGAGCGGCAGGCGTTTGAGGGCGGCGTAGGCGACCACGCGGTTGAGGGCGCCCTCCAGTTCCCGGATGTTGCGCTGGATCCGCTGGGCCAGAAAATCGAGGACCTCGGGCGGCACCGGGACCGGCTGGCCCTCGGCCTTGGCCCGCAGGATGGCCACCCGCGTCTCGAAGTCCGGGGGCTGGATATCGGCGATGAGCCCCCACTCAAAGCGGGAGCGCAGGCGCTCCTCCAGGGCGGCGATGGCCTTGGGCGGACGGTCGCTGGAGATGACGATCTGGCGGTTGGCCGAGTGCAGGGCGTTGAAGGTGTGAAAGAACTCCTCCTGGGTGGCCTCTTTGCCGGCCAGAAACTGGATGTCGTCCACCAGCAGAACGTCGTTGGTGCGGTAGCGGGCCCGGAACTCCTCGGTGCTGCGCACCCGGATCGCCTCGATGAGGTCGTTGGTGAAGTCCTCCGAGGTCACGTAGAGGACCCGCAGGCCGCGGCTCAGGGCGACGTGGCCGATGGCGTGGAGGAGGTGGGTCTTGCCCAGGCCCACGCCGCCGTAGATAAAGAGGGGATTGTAGGCCTCGGCCGGGCGCTGGGCCACCGCCAGAGCGGCGGCGTGGGCGATCTGGTTGCTGGGACCGACGATGAACGTGGCGAAGGTGTAGCGCGGGTGGGGCTGCCAGGGGCTCCGACTGGGCGGCCCGGGCGCGGGCGTGGACTCTGGCTCGTTCGCCAGTCCCTCCAGCAGCGGGGCCGGGGGGACGGTGGCGCTCCGCTTGGGCGTCTGGACCACCACCTCGATCTGAATGGGCTGGCCCACCAGTCCGCTCAGGGTCCGCTCGATGAGCGGGCGGAGGCGGCTCTCCAGCCACTCTTTGGCGAAGCTCGACGGCACCCCCAGAATGCAGACGCCCTGCTCCAGCCCCACCAGCGTGACGTGTTTGAGCCAGGTGTCGTAGGTTGTTCGTGAGACCTGGGCCTGCAGTTCGCTCAGCGCCGCCTGCCAGACCTGCCGTGGGTTCACCGGCGACCTCCCATCAGGCATGACTAGCAGGCCGGGCCGCTGGCTGGCAAGGGCCGGCGGGGTGGTGCGCGCGCATCCTAACGTTCTTTTAATCCCGCCGGCCTCTCTGGTATACTCCTGCACTGATGCGGCGCTGGCGTCTGCTCCGACAACTCTCGCCCCGGGCCCTCGGGCTCCTGGCCGGGCTCTGGCTGGTGGTGGCGGCCCTCTCCACCCTCCCTCCAGGGTGGGGGCAGCCGCCGCCGGCGCCCTCGCCGCTGCGGACGATCCCCGAGACCGACCTGAATCCTCTGGGGGCCAACTTCTTCCTGCAGCTGGAGGCCGAGCCCTGGAAGGTCGAGCGAACCCTGGCCATGGCCCGGGCGGCAGGGATCGGCTGGGTCAAGCAGCACTTCCCCTGGGAGGACCTGGAGCTGCGCAAAGGGCAGTTCTGGGACGACCGCCTGCGCAAGAGCACCTGGGAGAAATACGACCGCATCGTCGAGACAGCCCGCCGCTACAACCTGGAGATCATCGCCCGGCTGGACCGGCCGCCGGCCTGGACACGCCGCGATAACCGGCTGGCCCAGGCCCCGCCGGACAACTTCGAGGACTATGGGGATTTCGTCGCCGCCGTGGTCAGTCGCTACCGGGGCAGGATCCGCTACTACCAGATCTGGAACGAGCCCAACATCTACCCCGAGTGGGGCGACCAGCCCATCGACCCGGCCGGGTATGTCCGGCTGCTGCAGATCGCCTACCAGCGGGCCAAGGCCGTCGACCCCAACGTCCGGATCCTGAGCGCCCCCCTGGCCCAGACGCTGGAGAACTCCCCACGGGCGATGAGCGATCTGCGTTTTCTGGAAGAGATGTACCGTCTGGGGGCCGGCGCCTACTTCGATATCCTCTTCGCCAACGCCTACGGGTTCAACGACCCGCCAGAGGCGCCAGCCGATCCCCACCGCCTGAACTTCGCCCGCGTTCAGCTTCTCCGCGAGATTATGGTCCGCTACGGCGACGCCGAGAAGCCCATCTGGCTCAACGAGTTCGGCTGGAACGCCGCCCCGGAGGGGTTTCCGCTGGAGAAATTGCTGTGGGGGCAGGTCAGCGAGCAGCAGCAGGCCGAGTACACGGTGCGGGCGATCCGCCGGGCCCGGGCCGAATGGCCCTGGCTCGGGGTGATCTGCCTGTGGTATTTCCGTCAGGCCGGTCTGATCGGTCCGGACCAGGCCGAGTACTACTTCCGGATGGTCGATCCGGGCTTCACCCCCCGCCCGGTCTACGCCGCCGTCAAACGTGAGAGCGAGGGCCTGGGTGTGGCCGGCCCCGGCGAGTACCAGGAGAGCAACCCGGCGGCAGTCTACCAGGGAGAGTGGGAGTGGCTGCTCCGTCCGGAGGCCTCTGGCCGGACCCTCCGGCAGACACGCACGCCGGGGGCCAGTGTCACCATCACCTTCCACGGCACCGGCCTGGCCATCGTCGTCCCGCGGGGGCCCGACGCCGGCATTGTCACGGTGACGGTGGACGGCGGCGAGGCCAACGCCCTGCCCCGCGACCGTCAGGGACGGTCCTATCTCGACCTGGCCAGCCCGCAGCCGCAGGTCCGGGCGGTCGTTCCCATCGCCCGTGGCCTGGCGCCCCGCACCCACGTGGTCCGTATCACCCTGGCCCCCTCCGGTCGGCCGGGGGGCCTCTTCGCGCTCGACGGCTTCATCGTCGAGGAAGAGCCTCCCCGCCCGCGCCCGACCCCGCTCACCGTCGTGAGCCTCGCCGGCGCCGCCCTCAGCGCCGGACTGGCTGGATACAGAATTGTGCGTGCGACAGGCTAGATGATCTTGCGGGACCGCTGGTGGTGGGCGCTGCTGGTTGGTGGGGGGGTGCTCTTTGCGGCCGCCCCGACGAGTCCAGGGGTGGCTCTGGGCCTGGGGCTGCTGGCGGGGGTGGCCCTGGGCCGGCCGGCGCTGCTCCCGCCGCTGGTTCTCCTGGCCGCCCCGTTCTATCTCCAGGCCCGGCCGCTCTTTGGCCGGGCCGTTGGCCCGGTCGAGGTCCTCATCGTTCTCACCCTCGTCGGGGCGGGAGTGGCGTGGTGGCGGGCCGGCCGTCCGCGGCCGCCTCTGACGCCCGCCGACGGGCTGCCGCTGGCTTTCGTGGTCCTGGGGCTGCTCTCGCTGCTGGCCAGCCGCGTTCTGGCCCCCAGCCTGCGCGAACTCCGCACCGTTATCCTCGAGCCGGTCCTCTTCGCCGGAGCGACGCTCTGGCTGTACCGGGAGCGGTCGCCCCAGCCCCTGCTGGGGGGGCTGGTCGCCGGCGCGGTCCTGGCGGCGCTGCTCGGCCTGGGGCAGTTCGTCACCGGTCAGGATCTCATCACCGCCGAGGGGGTGGCCCGCATCCGCGGCCCCTACGTGGTCCAGCCCGGCAACCTGGGCTCGCCCAACAACCTGGCCCTCTGGCTGGAGCGCGCGCTGCCGATATGCATTTCATATGCAGTGTTGTCTGTGGGGGGGTGGCGGTGGCTGGCCCTGGGGGTGGCGGGGGTGCTGGGGCTGGCTCTCTTTTTGACCTACTCGCTGGGGGGATGGCTGGCGGCGGCCCTGGGGATGCTCGGCGTGGTGGTCGGAGCCGGGCGCTGGCGGCTGGCCGGGGGGCTTCTGGTCGGGCTGGGGGTGGTCGGTGGGGTGGCGGCCCTGGCCTTTCCCGAGCGGGTGGTCGGCCACTTTCAGGCCGAGGACAGCACGACCCTGATGCGTCTGCAGGTCTGGCAGGCGGCCTGGGCGATGGTCCGCGACCATCCGGTCCAGGGGATCGGTCTCGACAACTTCCTGTATCTCTACCGGGACCGCTATCTCCCGCCGGCCGGCTGGCGCGAGCCGCATCTCTCGCACCCCCATAATCTTCTCCTGGATTTCTGGCTGCGTCTCGGTCTCGGGGGGCCGGTTGTGCTGGGGCTGACACTCGGCTGGCTGGGGCGGTGGCTCTGGCGACTGAGCCGGGCGGGCCCGCTCCCCGAGCGGACGGTGGCGCTGGGGGTGGCCGGGAGTCTCCTGGCGGGTCTGGTCCACGGGCTGGTGGACAATAGCTACTTCCTGCCCGACCTGGCGCTGCACTTTTGGGGCAGTTTTGCTATAGTACGGGTGCTGGCCAGCCGGACGGAGCGCGCCAGCCCGTCCCCCTGGCCACGATGCCAGCCGGAGGAGAGCGTGTGAAGGTGCTCGTCACCGGGGGCGCCGGCTTTATCGGCTCCCACCTCTGCGCCCGCCTGCTCGCGGAGGGACACGAGGTCGTCTGCGTCGACAACCTGCTCACCGGCCGGCGCGAGAACATCGCCGCTCTTCTGGCCGCGCCGCGCTTCACCTTCCTGGAGCACGATGTCACCAGCCCGCTGGCGGTCGAGGCCGAGGCGATCTTCCACCTGGCCAGCCCGGCCAGCCCGCCGGGCTACCTGGCCCATCCGGTCGAGACCGCCCTGGTCAACAGCCTGGGGACCTACCAGCTCCTGGAGCTGGCCCGCCAGCAGGGGGCCCGGTTTCTCCTGGCCTCGACCTCCGAGGTCTACGGCGACCCGCTGGTTCACCCCCAGCCGGAGACCTACTGGGGCAACGTCAACCCCATCGGTCCGCGGGCCTGCTACGATGAGAGCAAGCGCTTCGCCGAGATGCTGACGATGGTCTACGTCCGCCGGTTCGACCTCGACGCCCGGATCGTCCGCATCTTCAACTGCTACGGCCCCCACTCCGACCCCAACGACGGCCGGCTGGTGCCCAATTTCATCACCCAGGCCCTGCGGGGCGAGCCGATCACGGTCTACGGGACCGGCCAGCAGACCCGCAGCCTCTGCTACGTCAGCGATCTGGTCGAGGGGCTGGTCCGGGCGCTGTTCACCCCCGGCACCAAAGGGCGCGTCTACAACCTGGGGAACCCCGATGAGCACACGGTGCTGGAGTACGCCCAGCTCATCAAACGTCTCTGCCAGTCGGATTCGCCGATCGTCTTCCGTCCGCTGCCGACCGAGGACGACCCGCGTCGGCGCTGTCCGGACATCACCCGCGCCCGGACCGAGCTGGGCTGGGAGCCGCGGGTTGGGCTGGTCGAGGGGCTAACGCTGACGATCGCCTGGTTCCGGCAGCGGCTGGCCCTGACCGCTCCGGCGGAGGGGGTCTAGAGATCGATGGCCGTCGGGCAGAGCCGGCCCTGGCCGCTGGCGGAGCGGCCGCTCCGGTCGCTCGGGGTGGGGCTGGGACTGGTCCTGGGCGGGCTCGGGCTGGGGCTGCTGCCGGCGCCGCTGGCCGCCGTGGTCGGCCTGGGGAGCCTGACGGCGCTCCTGGTGGTCGTCCGGCCGGTCTGGGGGCTCGTCGCCCTGGCTTTCGCCGCCCCGTTTCTCTCGGCCTGGCGGCTGGCCGGAGGGCTCACGCTGACCGAGGGGCTGGTGGGAGCGCTGGCGGCCGGGCTGTTCCTGGGGATCGGCGCCCGCCGCGCGCCGGGCCTGGTCCTCACCCCCTGGGTCCTGCCGGTCGTGGCGATGGCTCTGGGGACGCTCTGGGGGGTCTCGCTGGCCCCGGATCTGGCCCCGGCCTTCCTTGAGGTCCTGCGCTGGGTCGAACTGGGGACGGTCGCGATCATCACGGCCACGCTCTGTCGGGCGGAGGGGCCCCGGCGCTGGCTGGTGGCCGGCCTGCTCGTGGCCGGGGGGCTCAGCGCCCTCCTGGGCTTCTACCAGTTTTTCACCCGGACTGGCCCGCCCAGTTTCGCCATCGGTCCCTTCCTGCGGGCCTACGGGACGTTCGGCCAGCCCAACCCCTACGGCGGCTACCTGGCCATGGCGCTCGGCCCGGCGCTGGGGCTGGCCCTCTTCTGGCCGGCCGCCTCCGACCGCTGGCGCTGGGGCAGCCGGCTGGCGGCCGGCCTGATGGGAACGGCGCTGGGGCTGTCGCTCTCGCGCGGGGCTCTGCTGGGGGTGGCGGTCGGGGGCCTGGTGGTCGCGCTCCTGGCCGGGCGGACGACCCGCTGGCTGGCTCTCGGCGGGCTGGCCATGACGGGCGTGGCGCTGCTCCTGGGGCTGGGCGGACTGCTGCCCCCGGTGGTCGCCGGCCGGCTGGCCCAGGTCGTCGCCTATTTCGGCGTCTTCGATCCACGGACGGTTCCCCTCACGCCCGAGAACTGGGCGGTGGTCGAACGGATGGCCCACTGGTGGGCGGCGCTGGAGATGTTCGCCACCGCGCCGCTCTTCGGCGTCGGCCCCGGGCAGTACACGGTCCTCTACCCGCTCTTTCGGGTGCCGGGCTGGGAGGATCCCCTGGGCCACGCTCACAACATCTATCTGCACATGCTGGCCGAGCAGGGAGTCTTCGGGCTCACGCTCTATCTCCTGATGGTGGGCAGCTGGTGGCTGCTGGCCTGGCGGACCTGGCGCCGGGGGGCGACGGCCTTCGACCGGGCCCTGGCGCTCGGCGTGCTGGGAAGCCTGACGGCGGTGCTGGTGCACAATCTGTTTGATAATCTCCATGTCCACGGGATGAACGTGCACCAGGGGTTGCTGGTGGGGCTGCTGGCGGGCTGCCGGGGGAGTGAGGACCGTGGCTGAACGCTGGGATCAGCCGTCGGTGCTGTCGGCGCCCGAGGCCGGGACCGCCGACCTGGCGCTTGGCCAGCGCCTCCTCCGCTGGCGGACGCTCGCCTCGTTTCTGGTGGCCTTCGCCATCATGGGGGTGGCCCTGAGCCAGGTGCGCTTCGACCTGGGACGGCTGGCGGCCGTGCTGGGCCAGGCCAACCTGGCCCTGATGGCTCTGGCGCTGGGGGTCTACTACCTGGTCTTTCCCGCCCGGGCCTGCCGCTGGCGGCTGATGCTCCTGAACGCCGGGATGCCGGCCGGCTGTCTGCCCTCAGAGCTCCGTCTGGCGGTGATGATCTTCCTCTCCTGGTTCGCCAACTGTCTGGTGCCGGCCAAACTGGGCGATCTCTACCGGGCCTACCTCTTCAAACGGCAGACCGGCCTCTCCCTCTCCAAGGCCGGGGGGACGATCGTGGCCGAACGGCTGCTCGACTTCGCCGTGGTCCTGGTGCTCCTGGGCATCACCGGGCTGGTGGCTTTTCGCGGGCAGCTGCCTGAGGGTGTCGTCCGGCTGCTGGAGGTCGGGCTGGGGGCGATGGTCCTGGCCGGACTGGGGTTGCTGGCCCTGCGGCGACTGGGCGGGCTGGTCGAGGGCTGGCTCCCGGGCCGGGCCCGCGATCTCTTTCGGCTGTTCCGCGAGGGGACGCTGGGCGCATTTGGGCGTTATCATTTTCTGGTGGGGCTGACGCTGGTGAGCTGGCTGGCCGAGGCCGGTCGCCTGTTCCTGGTGACCCGGGCGGTGGGGATTCACCTGCACGAGAGTCTGCTCCTCGAACTGCTGACACTGACCTTCATCGCCCTGGGGGCGGCGCTGCTCACCGCCCCGCCGGGGACGCCGGCCGGTCTGGGGTATGTCGAGGCCAGCATCACCTGGGCTTTTATACTGCTGGGGTTGCCGCCTGAGGTGGCGCTCTCACTGGCCCTACTCGACCGGGCGATCAGTTACCTCAGCCTGGTCGTGTTGGGGGTGCCGGTGTACCTTCTGATGCAGAGGACGTAGGGTGCGGATCGGCTTCGATGTGACCGCTGCCGTCCGGCAGCGGGCCGGGATCGGACGCTGGGCGCGCGGACTGCTCCAGGGACTGGCCGAGATCGACCAGGAGAACGATTATCTGCTCTTTGCCGCCGGTCGGACGCCCCCACCGGACGGGCTGCTGCCCCAGCCGTCGAAGGTCCGTTTCCGGACGCTGCCGTTTTCGGAGCGTACCCTGCTCATCCTCTGGTTCCGCCTGGGGATTCCGCTGCCGGTGGACCTCTTCACCGGCCCGGCCGATGTCTTCCACTTCCCCAACTACATTCTGCCGCCCCTCCGGCGGGGGAAGGCGGTGGTCACCGTCCACGACCTCTCTTTCCTCCTGTATCCGGAGTGCCACGAGGAGGGACTGCGCGCCTTTCTGGAGCGGGTGGTGCCGCTCTCGGTGGCGGCGGCTGATTTCGTCACCGTGGACTCGGCCCACGTCAAAAACGAGGCGATCTGCCTGCTGGACATCCCGCCCGACCGGGTCGAGGTCGTCTACGGCGGGGTGGACGCCCGCTTTCAGCCGGTGAAGAACGAGGCGGTGCTGCAGGCGGTGCGCCAGCGCTACCGTCTGCACTTCCCTTTTGTCCTGCACGTCGGCGTGATCGAGCCGCGCAAGAACCTGGTGCGGCTCATCGAGGCCTACGACCGGGTGCGGAGCGCGCTGCACCTGCCCCACCGGCTGGTCCTGGCCGGCGGTCTGGGCTGGCTGTACGAGGAGGTCTTCCAAAAAGTGGCCGAACTGGGGCTGCAGGACCTCGTCCTCTTCCCCGGCTACGTGCCTGAGGAGGATCTGCCGGCCCTCTACAGTCTGGCCGACCTCTTCGTCTACCCCTCCCTCTACGAGGGCTTTGGCTTCCCGCCCCTGGAGGCGATGGCCTGCGGTGTGCCGGTCGTGGCCTCGAACGCGGCCTCGCTGCCGGAGGTGGTGGGCGACGCTGGCCTGCTCGTCCGTCCGACCGATATCGAGCAGCTGGCCGACGCCATCGCCCGGGCCCTGACCGACAACGCCCTGCGGGCGGAATTGCGCGAACGGGGCTTCAAACGGGCCCGGCTCTTCACCTGGCAGGCGGCGGCCGAGCGGGCGCTCAGCATCTACCGCCGGGTGGTGGAGGCGCCATGAGACCGCCGGCCGCGCCGACGCCCGCCGCTGAAGCGGCGCCGGTGGCTCTGACGGCCCGGGTGGGGGTCAACGGTCTCTTCCTGAGCCGTCCCCAGACCGGCACCGGCCAGTACTGCCGGCACCTTCTGCAGGCCTACCAGCGACTGGGCGTGGCCTCCCGGATCGTCGTCCTCCACGGTCACTTCCCCGGTCTGGCCGGCGTCGGCGCGCCAGCGGGTGAGAGCCACTGGCGCAAACTCTGGATCGAACAGGTCGGCTGCCTGTGGGCGGCCCGCCGGGCCGGTGTGCGCCTGCTGCACTATCCGTATCTGGCGGCGCCGCTGGCCGCGCCCCTGCCGGTGGTGGTGACGGCCCATGACGCCATTCCTTTTCTCTTCCCCGCCTACCGGCAGGGCGTGCGCGTCCGGGCCTACGTGGCCATGGTCGCCCTGGCCCTGCGTCGCGCCGCTCTGGTCCTGACCGATTCGACCGCCGCGGCCCGTGATCTTCGCCGACTGGGTCTCCCGGCGGACCGCCTGCGGGTGGTGCCGCTCGGGGTCGAAGAGCGCTTCCAGCCGGGGGCCCCGGCCGACCAGGTCCGGGGGGTGGCCGAGCGCTACGGACTTGCGCCCGGACGGTTTCTGCTCTACCTGGGGGGGTTCGACCCGCGCAAAAACATCGCCGGCCTCGTCGAGGCCTACGCCCGGGCGCGGGCCCGCGGGCTGACCTATCCGCTGGTGCTGGCCGGCGCCCTGACCCCCGGGCCGCTGACCACCGACCCCCGGCCGCTCGCCCGGCGTCTGGGGGTGGCCGGCTGGGTTCGCTGTCTCGGTCCGGTCGCCGAGGCGGAGAAGCCCCTCCTCTACCAGGCGGCGGCGGCCTTTGTCTGGCCCTCTCTCTACGAAGGGTTCGGACTGCCGCCGCTGGAGGCGGTGGCCTGTGGGGTGCCGGTGGTCTGCAGCGACCGCTCCTCGCACCCGGAGGTGGTCGGGCCGGCCGCCCTGCTGGTCGACCCGACCGACCCGGAGGCGCTGGCCGAGGCGCTCTGCCGGATCGTCGCCGACGATGCCCTGCGGGCTCATCTTCGGGGCGTGGGGCCGGCCTGGGCCCGGCAGTTCACCTGGGAGCGCACCGCCCGGGAGACGCTGGAGGCCTACCGGGCCGTTCTGGGGGAGACGGCGTGCGGGTTGTAATGCTCTCGAAAGCGATGGTGGCCTTGGCCTACCAGGCCAAGGCCACCGCCATCGCTCGCCTGGGCGTGGACCTGACCGTGGTTGTGCCACCCTTCTGGCGCGATGGGACGGTGATCCAGCGGCTGGAGCGGACGACCGGTGAGGGGTTCCGGCTGGTGGTCTGGCCGGTGCGGCTGGCCGGGCACTTCCACCTGCACTGGTACCCCGGCCTGGGGCGGCTGCTGGCGGCGGTCCGGCCGGACCTCCTGCACATCGATGAAGAGCCCTACAACCTGGCGACCGTCCTGGCGCTGCAGGCCGGGCTGGCGGTGGGGGCGACCTGTCTCTTTTTCACCTGGCAGAACATCTTCAAGCGCTATCCCCCGCCGTTCGGCTGGTTCGAACGGCGGGTCTTGAGTCGGGCGGCCGGGGCCATCGCCGGCAACCGGGCGGCGGCCGGGGTGCTGGCCCGCAAGGGTTTTCGGGGGCCGGTGGTGGTTGTGCCGCAGTTCGGGGTGGACCTCACGCTCTTTCGCCCGCGTCCCCCACGGCGGCCCGGCGAGCCCTTTGTCATCGGCTACATCGGGCGGCTGGTCCCCCAGAAGGGCGTGTCTGATCTCCTCCAGGCCGTGCTGGGGTTGCGTGGCGACTGGCGGCTGGTCTTCCTCGGTGAGGGGCAGGAGCGCGCGGCGCTGGCCCGGCGGGCGGCCACGGCGGGGGTGAGCGAGCGGGTGACCTTTCTCCCGTGGGTGCCTTCGCGGGCGGTGGCCGACCACCTGCGTCGTTTCGACGTGCTGGTTCTGCCCTCGCGGTCGACCCCGCGGTGGCAGGAGCAGTTCGGGCGGGTGCTGGTCGAGGCGATGGCCTGTGGCGTGCCGGTGGTCGGCTCCAGTTCGGGCGAGATCCCGCATGTCATCGGCGAGGCCGGGCTGGTCTACCCCGAGGGCGACTGCGCGGCGCTCCGCGCCTGTCTGGAACGGCTCTGGGCCGACCACGATCTCTGGCAGGCGTGCGCCCAGCGGGGGCTTGAGCGCGCGTCAGCGTTCGCCCACGAGCGGATCGCCGAGCAGACGGTGGCCTTCTACCGGCAGCTCAGAGAATCGTCTTGCCCAGCGCCGAGAGAATGAGCCCGGCGGCCAGCAGCCCCGTGCGGTTCCGTTCGTCCAGGATCGGGTTGACCTCGACCACCTCCAGCGAGCCGACGGCCCCGGTGGTGGCCAGGATCTCCATGGTCAGATGAGCCTCGCGGTAGGTCAGCCCGCCATCGACCGGTGTTCCCACGCCGGGGGCGAAGAGGGGGTCGACCACGTCGAGGTCGATGGAGACGTGCAGGCGGCCGGCCGGCGGGGCCAGGTAGTCCAGGGCCTCGCGCAGGACGGTCTGGATGCCGCGCAGGTCGACGTCGGTCATCGTGTAGACCCGCAGGTTGAGGTCGCGGATGAGTTGCTTCTCGCCGGGGTCGAGGTCGCGGACGCCGATGAGGACCAGGTGCTCGGGCGGCAGGCGCAGGCGGTCCCAGCCCAGGGTGGCGAAGGCCGGGGCGGCCGGGCCGAGGGCCACGGCCAGCGGCATGCCGTGGATGTTGCCCGAGGGGGTGGTCTTGGGGGTGTTGAGGTCGCCGTGGGCGTCGAGCCAGAGGACGCGCAGGTCCGGGTAGGCGGTGAGCAACGCCGCCAGGCTGCCGATGGCCAGCGAGTGGTCGCCGCCCAGCAGGACAGGGCGCGCCCCGCGCTCCAGGCTGGCCAGGACGGCGGCCCGAACCGCCTGGCAGACCTGGAGGACCTCGGCGTGGTACCGGAGCGGGCCGGTGGCGGGGGGAAGGGCTTCTGCCACCGGGGCGCTGATGTTGCCCCGGTCGGTGACGGTGTAGCCGAGGGCCCGGAGCTGGGCGATGAGCCCGGCGTGGCGAACGGCCGAGGGCCCCATGTCCACGCCCCGGCGGCCGGCGCCCAGGTCCAGCGGGACACCGATGACCTCGAGAGACGGCCGGCTCCCGCCGCCGGCCGGTGGCAACGCGAGCGGCAGCATCCTGCGTAGATTGTACGCCGGGGCCGATGGTCTTGTCTCCTCCGGATCAGGGGGTGACTGTCCCACAGGCGGTGGGTAGGGGACT
>ERZ511473.857-NODE-857-length-36772-cov-4.488268_pt1 | contig 36772 bp, 38 predicted proteins | sample MGYA00374947_ERZ511473 | MGnify/ENA primary metagenome ERZ511473 (study PRJEB26303, sample SAMN06343854) | sediment metagenome | isolation source: hot spring sediment | place: Canada: British Columbia | collected 2012-09-26 ... | reverse complement strand
TGAGCGACGAGGGCCGGGCGCTGGTCTGTCTGATGCTGGCCAACAACGAGACCGGCGTGATCCAGCCGGTGGCGCAAGCCGCCGCCCTGGTCCGCGAGGCCGACGGCTGGCTGCACGTCGACGCCGTCCAGGCGGCCGGCAAGATCGCCATCGACTTCACCGGCCTGGGCGCCGACACCATGGCCCTGTCGGCCCATAAGCTGGGCGGACCGCAAGGCGGCGGCGCGCTGGTGGCCGGGACGCGCGCCACGATCGTGCGCCAGCAGCACGGCGGCGGCCAGGAGCGCGGTCGCCGGGCCGGCACAGAGAACGTCGCCGGGATCGTCGGCTTCGGCGCGGCGGCCGAAGCGGCCTTCCGCGACTTGCCCTCGATGGCCAATCAAGGCACATGGCGCGACGCCTTGGCCGAACGGCTCAAGGCCGCTGGCGCTGTCGTGCTCGGGGAGGGCGCTCAGCGTCTTCCGCAAACCCTGTGTTTGGCGGCCGAGGGCTTCGCCTCTCAGATCCAGGTGATGAACCTGGACCTCGCGGGGGTGATGGTCAGCGCCGGCAGCGCCTGCTCGTCGGGCAAGGTCAAGGCCAGCCGCGTGGTGGACGCCATGGGCCGGTCCGACCTGGCTCCGTTCGCCCTGCGCGTCAGCGGCGGCTGGGCCTCGACCGAGCAAGACTGGATTTCCTGCGGCGACGCCTGGCTCGCCGCCTATTCGCGTATCGGCGCCCGGCGCCGGGAGGTGGCGTAATGGCCGCGGTCAAAGAGACCATCGAAACCGTCGCGTCGCTCGAGAAGTACGAGCACGGCTTCACGACCGATATCGAGCAGGAGTTCGCCCCCAAGGGCCTCTCCGAGGACATCGTGCGCTTCATCTCGGCCAAGAAGGACGAGCCCCAGTGGATGCTGGACTGGCGCCTCGACGCCTATCGCCGCTGGCTTGAGCTGGAGGAGCCCACCTGGGCCAAGGTCGACTTCCCCAAGATCGACTACCAGGACAGCTATTATTACGCCGCCCCGACCCAGAAGGCCGGCATCGCCAGCCTGGACGAGGTGGACCCCGATATCCTGGCCGTCTACGCCAAGCTGGGCATTCCACTGAAGGAGCAGGAAGTGCTGGCCGGCGTGGTCGGCGCGCCGCGCTACGCCGTGGACGCGGTGTTCGACAGCGTCAGCGTCGTCACCACCTTCAAGAAGGAGTTGGCGGCGGTCGGGGTGATCTTCTGCTCGATGAGCGAGGCGATCCGCGAGCATCCGGAACTGGTCAAGCAGTACCTGGGCAGCGTCGTGCCGACCTCGGACAACTATTTCGCCTGCCTCAACAGCGCGGTCTTCAGCGACGGCTCGTTCGTCTACATCCCGCCGGGCGTGCGCTGCCCGATGGAGCTGTCGACCTATTTCCGCATCAACGCCAAGGACAGCGGCCAGTTCGAGCGCACCCTGATCATCGCCGACAAGGGCGCCTATTGCTCCTATCTCGAGGGCTGCACGGCCCCGATGCGCGACGAGAACCAGCTGCACGCCGCCGTGGTCGAGCTGGTGCTGCTGGACGACGCCGAGATCAAGTATTCCACCGTCCAGAACTGGTATCCCGGCGATCCGGAGACCGGCAAGGGCGGCATCTACAACTTCGTCACCAAGCGCGCCGACTGCCGGGGCGACCGCTCCAAGGTGTCGTGGACCCAGGTCGAGACCGGCTCGGCCATCACCTGGAAATATCCGTCGTGCGTGCTGCGCGGCGAGGGCTCGTCGGGCGAGTTCTACTCGATCGCCGTGACCAACGGTCATCAGCAGGCCGACACCGGCACCAAGATGATCCACCTGGGCGCCAACACCCGCTCTCGGATCGTCGCCAAGGGCATCAGCGCCGGCAAGTCGACCAGCACCTATCGCGGCCTGGTCTCGGCCCATCCCAAGGCCAAGGGCGCGCGCAACTTCACCCAGTGCGACTCCTTGCTGATCGGCAAGACCTGCGCGGCCCACACCATCCCCTATATCGAGGCCCGCAACGGCCAGTCGGTGTTCGAGCACGAGGCCACCACCACCCGCCTGTCGGACGACCAGCTGTTCTACTGCCAGCAGCGCGGACTGTCGCAGGAAGAGGCCGTGGCCTTGCTGGTCAACGGCTTCGTCAAGGACGTGCTGCAGCAACTGCCCATGGAATTCGCCGTCGAGGCCCAGAAGCTGGTGGCGATCTCGCTGGAAGGCTCGGTGGGATGACGCCCGTCCGCTTCGGCCTGAACGACAAGGAATACAAGTACGCGCGCCAGCTGGCCTTCCAGGCGGCGCACGGGACTTGGATCAATCCCTATGGCGACGAGGCGCCGCTGATCGACCGCAGCGCCAAGCTGCTGTCGGGCGGCAATGCCGACGCCGCCGCCGAGCGCGAGCTGCTGACCACGCTGCTCAAGCTCGCCGCCTACAGCCCCGAACATGAATGGGAAGCCCCGGCCCTGACCGGCAAGCCAACCACGTTCGCTCTCCAGACGCTCGAAAAGATCACGGCCTTCAATGCTTAACATCCAAAACCTCCACGCCAATGTCGGCGACAAGCCGATCCTCAAGGGCCTGACGCTCGAGGTGCCGGCCGGGCAAGTGCACGCCATCATGGGGCCGAACGGGGCGGGCAAGTCGACGCTGTCCTATGTGCTGACCGGCCGCGGCGGCTACGAGGTCACGCAAGGCTCGGCCACGCTCAATGGCGAGGACCTGCTGGCCCTGGAGCCCAACGAGCGGGCCGCCAAGGGCGTGTTCCTGTCGTTCCAATATCCGCTGGAAATTCCGGGCGTTCCGGCCCTGACCTTCATCCGCACGGCCCTCAACGCCCAGCGCCGGGCGCGCGGCGAGGACGAGATCGCCGCCCCGGCCTTCCTGAAGCTGGCCAAGGAAAAGGCCGCGGCGCTGAAGATCGACTTCGACATGCTCAAGCGCGGCCTGAACGTCGGCTTCTCGGGCGGCGAGAAGAAGCGGATGGAAATCCTTCAGATGGCGATGCTTTCGCCCAAGTTCCTGATCCTGGACGAGACCGACAGCGGCCTGGACATCGACGCCCTGAAGATCGTGTCGGAAGGCGTCAACGCCCTGCGCGCCCCCGATCGCGGCATGCTGGTCATCACCCACTATCAGCGCCTGCTGGACTACATCAAACCCGACCGCGTCCACGTGCTGGCCGCCGGGCGGATCGTCGCCTCGGGCGGCCCGGAGCTGGCCCTTCAGCTCGAGGCCGAAGGCTACGACAAGTACACGGTCGCCGCCTGATGAGCCTGGCCTCCGCCCTGAAAACCGGCGACCTGACCCAGCTGCCGTCGCGTCGCGACGAGGACTGGCGCTGGACGGACCTGCGCGGCCTGATCCGCCAGGTTCCCCCGGCCTCGCCGGCGTTGGATGGCGACGTCGCCAAGGGGCCGTTCGAGGGCCTGGCCGCCGACGAGATTCTGTTCGTCAACGGCCGCCAGCGCCATGCCGCCGCCAGCGGCGCGGGTGATGTCGTGGCCCTGCGCTTCGTCTCGGCCAGCGACGGCGCGGCCCATGCCGCCAGCTACGCCATCGTCGTCGAGCCCGACACGACCCTGGTCCTGCTGGAAAGCCATGAAGGCCGAGCGGGCGGTTACTTCTCGGACGTCACCCTCGACATCGCGGTGGGCGAGGGCGCTCGCGTCGAGCGCATCGTGCTGGTCGATGACCATGCCGAGGCCATCGACGTTGTCACCGCCGAGGTCGACCTGGCCCCGGGCGCGGTGTTCAACCAGACCGTCCTGACCACCGGCGCCCGTCGCCAGCGGATCGAGACCCGGATCAACCACCCCGGGGCCCACGCCAACGTCCGGCTCGACGGCGTCTACATCCTGGAAGACCAGCGCCACGCCGACCAGACCACGGTCGTCACCCACGGCGGCGTCGACGGGATCACCAGCCAGTTGACCAAGGGCGTCGTCGACGACCAGGCGCGCGGCGTGTTCCAGGGCCGGATCGTGGTCCAGCCCGGCGCCGATCAGACCGACGCCCGCATGGGCCACCACGCCCTGATCCTGTCGGACAGGGCCGAGGTCGACGCCAAGCCCGAGTTGCTGATCTTCGCCGACGACGTCTCCTGCGCCCACGGCAACACCATCGGCGCCCTGGACGACGAGCAGATCTTCTACGCCCGCCAGCGCGGCATCCCCGAAGCCGAGGCCCGCGCCATGCTGACCCAGGCCTTCCTCGGCGAAGTGGTCGAGCGCATCGAGCACGACGGCGCGCGCGAGATCGCCGCCGCCTGGGTCGCCGCCAAGTTGGGGAGGGGCGAATGAGCGCGTTCTCCCTTCTCCTCACCCGTGAAACGGGGGAGGTGGCGGCGAAGCCGACGGAGGGGGCGTTCTGCGCCGACCTCCGTGACGCCCCCTCCGTCACGCTGCGTATTCGCAGCGCGCCACCTCCCCCGCTACGCAGGGGAGGAGTCTAGTCGTGGCCTTCGACGCGCCTTTTGATGTGGACGCCATCCGCGCCCAGTTCCCGATCCTGGCCCGCCAGGTGCACGGCAAACCGCTGGTCTATCTGGACAGCGCCGCCAGCGCCCAGAAGCCCGAAGCGGTGCTGGAGGCCATGACCAGCCTGGCCCGCACCAGCTACGCCAACGTCCACCGCGGCCTGCACACGCTCGCGAATGAAACGACGCAAGCCTATGAGAACGCGCGGGAAACCGTGGCGAAGTTCATCAACGCCGAGCCGTCGGAAATCGTCTGGACCAAGAGCGCGACGGAGGCGGTCAACCTGGTCGCCGACACCTTCGGCCGCTCGCTGAAGGCCGGCGACGAGATCGTGATCTCGGAGATGGAGCACCACGCCAACATCGTGCCGTGGCACTTCCTGCGCGAACGCTACGGCGTTGTGCTGAAGTTCACGCCCGTCACCGACGACGGTCGACTGGACATGGAGGCTTACAAGGGCCTGCTGAACGACCGCACCAAGATGGTGGCCCTCAGCCACATGTCGAACGTGCTGGGCACCATCAACGACGCCGCCGAGATCGTCCGCCTAGCCCACGCGGCCGGCGCGCCGGTGCTGCTGGACGGCTGCCAGGCCATCGTCCACAGCACGGTCGACGTGAAGGCCCTCGACGTCGATTTCTACGTCTTTTCCGGCCACAAGCTGTACGGCCCCACCGGCATCGGCGTGCTGTATGGCAAGGCTGAGCGCCTCGCTGCTCTGCCGCCATACCAGGGCGGCGGCGAGATGATCGGCAGCGTGTCGATGGACCGCATCACCTACGCCGACCCGCCGCACCGCTTCGAGGCAGGCACGCCCGCGATCCTCGAGGCCGTCGGCCTGGGCGCGGCCATCGACTGGTTGAACACCATCGACCGCGACGCGGGCCTGGCGCACGAGCACGCGCTCTATCAGCGGGTCGTCGATCAGCTGGACGGCGTAAACGGCGTGCGGATCCTAGGCACCGCCCCCGGCAAGGGCGCGGTGCTGAGCTTCGTGGTCGAGGGCGCCCACGCCCATGACGTGGCCCAGGTGCTGGACCGCTACGGCGTCGCCGTCCGGGCCGGGACCCACTGCGCCGAGCCGCTGATGAAGCGATTTGGCGTCACGTCGAGCGCCCGCGCTTCCTTCGCCCTATATAACACCCTGGACGAGGCCGACGCGTTCGTGAGCGCCCTGGCCAAGGCCCGCAGTTTCTTCAGTTGAGCGACATGACCGACCAAGCCGTCTCCAAGATCCCCCAGGCCGAGCTCGACAAGCTGACCGATCAACTGATCGAGAAGCTGAAGACGGTGTTCGACCCGGAAATCCCGGTCGACATCTACGAACTGGGCCTGATCTACAAGGTCGACGTCAGCGACGAAAAGGACGTGGCCATCGACATGACCCTGACCGCCCCGGGCTGCCCGGTGGCCGGCGAGATGCCGGGCTGGGTCCGCGACGCGGTCATGGAGCTGGAAGGCATCAAGTCGTGCCATGTCGACCTGGTCTTCGAGCCGCCGTGGGATCCCTCGCGGATGAGCGACGAGGCCAAGCTGCAACTGAACATGTTCTAAGCTGGTTCAAATCCCATGGAAGTCGCCGTCACCCCTCGCGTCCGTCGCCCCCGCCCCAAGGTCGTCACCCTGACCCCGGCCGCCGCCGCGCGGGTGAAGGAGATCATGGACCGGGCGGACAAGCCTTACGCCGGCCTGCGCGTGGGCGTGAAGAACGGCGGCTGCGCGGGCTCGGAATACATCTTCGAATACGCCGCCGAGAAGGGGCCGATCGACGAGGTTGTCGAGGACCAGGGCGTGACCATCCTGATCGATCCCAAGGCCGTGCTGTTCCTGATCGGCACCACGATCGACTACGAGACCACCAAGCTGTCGTCGAAGTTCGTGTTCAACAACCCGAACGAAACCGACGCCTGCGGCTGCGGCGAGAGCGTGACCATCCAGCCGGCGCCCGAGGGTCTGGACTGATGCTCGCCTGCGTGGAATGCGGCCTGGCCTGGGGCGCGCCGGCGTTCCGCCATGAGGATGAGGCGCCGCTGTATTGGTCGGATACCGGAATCCTGTGCTCGACCGGCTGCGCCACCAAGCATTTCGATCAGCGCAGGGAGGACGGGACGTTCGTGGCCGTGCCGGCGGAGTGCCCGGTCGACCTCTAAGCTTTCGAAGTTGGGTATAGATAGGCTCCGCCCGACAAAGCTATCAGGGCGACGATGGCGGCCAGATAGAGAACGGGAACTAGAAAGGTTCGCCACGTGAACCGGTTGGTGCGTTGAAAATTTAGCGTGGCGACTACGGTGACGATGACGGCGACCGCAGGATAACCCATCATGGAGAAGGCAATCAGCGCGATGAGCGGGTCATCTAGTCCGCCGCTATAGCTGGCGGCGACGGTATAGAGCATGTCAAAATAGAGCACGGGCAAGCTGCTGATCAGGCACAAAATCCCGCACAGTTTCTGGCCTGAAGCCCTCATCTCGGCAGCGCGGCTCGAACTCTTCACGAGAGCGCCGGGCTAACGTTCTTGCGCCCGTTCCACTCCACCAGCACCGACGGCTTGACCGGTTCAGCACGCGCCTGGGCGATCAGCTGGTTGGTGCGGGTCTCGATGACGTCTTCCATCTTCGCCATGAACTCGGCCTTTGACAGGCCCTGGGGCAGGGGCGGCAGGAACTCGATCGTCGCCGTGCCAGGGGTCTTGGCCTTGTCCTGCTGCTTCCAGAAACAGCCCAGGTTCGTCGCCACCGGCACGACCGGCAGGTCGAAGTCCTGGCTCATGTGGTAGACGCCGGTGCGGTAGCGGAACCGCTCGCCCGGCGCGGCCAGATGACCTTCCGGATAGATCAGGATGCGCCGGCCCTCGGCGGCGACCTGGGCGGCGCTCTTGGAGAGGGCGGCGCGGGCCTCCGGCCCGCCGCAGCTGTCGACGACGATCGCGCCCAGTTTCTTGAGGATCGCCCCGACCAGCGGGAACTTCTCCAGGTGGTCGCCGGTCACGAAGCTGAGGTTCTCGACATTGGCGAACATCACGAAGCCGTCGCCCCAACTGTGGTGCTTGGCGGCGATGATGAAGGCGCCCTTGGGCAGGTTCTCGTGGCCCTTCAGGTCGATCTTCACGCCGGCGAACGTGCGCAGCGCCCACAGCATCCGCTGGCTGTAGAGCCGCAGGGCGAAGGCGACCGGCCGGCGGCCCGGAAGCAGGGCGGAGAGGGCGGCCGACAGGCCGTAGAAGATCGACAGAACCCAGTAATAGGCGTTGAACAGCGCGCTGCGCATGGTTCGGTGTCCTTGGGGGCTTGAAAAGGTCGGAGGCCTAGCGGGCCGAAAGCACGGCCTGGACGGCCGCGGTCATCAACGGCGCATGGGCCGAAAGATCGTCGTCGCCCAGGCGGCCATAGGCCTTGTTCTGAGCGGTCTGGGTGATCACGCCGATGGCCATGGCGGCGATCACGCGCGGATCGCCGGGCGGGATCTCCGCGTCCATCATCGCCCGCTTGATCAGCCCCTCGACCATGGTCACCGGGTCACGGCCGTCCTCCTGGTAGTAGGGCAGGAAGTGGTGCAGCTGCAGCAGGTGAAAGGCGAACAACAGCCAGTCCTCGTCGGCCACGGTGCAATAGGCGCGGACCACGGCGGCGGCCTTGGCCTGGATGCCGGTCGCCAGGTCGGCGTTGACCGTGATCAGGTCCGACAGACGGCGATGGGTGGCCATGAACAGGCCGACCGCCAGCTCGTCCTTGCTCTTCCAGTGGCGGTAGATCGCGCCTTCCGACACGCCCGCCTTGGCGGCGATCAGCTTGGTCGTGGCCGCGTCTACGCCCTTGTCGACGAAGATCTCGAGGGCGGCGCGTTCGATCTTGGGTTTGGCGTTCATGGCCAGTAGCGTAGCACGACGCGGGAGCGATGCAAGTGAGCAATCACTTGCATGCTTCCGCGTTGACCGGAACGCGGGCGGCGGCCTAAGCCGGGGTCATGGTCCAGACGATCCTGATCTATTCCATGGGCGAGGTGATCGGCGACGGCCTGATCAAGCTGCCGTTCCTCGCCGGCCTGCGCGCCGCCTTTCCGAGCGCCAGGATCACCTGGTGCGCGGCCAAGGGCGATACGGTCTATGCCGGGCCGCTGAAGGCGGTCGTGGCGGGCTATATCGACGAGATCCTGACCGACGGCCCGACTGGCGACGCGCCGCTGGACATCCTGCCCTGGGTCAGGCCGTTCGGCGGACGAACCTTCGACCTGGTGATCGACACCCAGGAGAACCTGCGCCGCAGCCTGGTGGCCCGCCGCGCAGCCGCGAAGCGTTTCGTCTCGGCCGCCGTCCAGGCCCGCAAGCCGGGCTGGCCGGTGGCCGTGACCGAACGCCTGGCCAGGCTGCTGGACCAGGCGACCGAGGGCGCCGGCGCGCCGCGTCCCCTGGCGCTGATGAACCCCGACGCCGCCAACGCCGCCCGGGCCTTGCTGCCGACGGCGCACTATGGCGGGCCGGTCTATGTGGGGCTGGCGCCCGGCGCGGGCGGCCAGGACAAGCGCTGGCCGCTGGAGCGCTACCTGGAGCTGGCCCGCCGGATCGAGACGTCCGGCCGCAAGGCGGTGTTCTTCTTCGGCCCCGACGAGGCGGCCGACGCCCAGGCCGCCCGCGAGGCGGTTCCCACGGCGCTGTTTCCCGAGAAGGACCGCACCGACGGCTTCACCGGCGTGAAGGGGCCGCTGCTGGCCATCGCCCTGGCCGGTCGCCTGACCGCCGCGGTCGCCAACGACGCCGGGCCCGGCCACATGCTGGCCGCCGGCGGCGCGCCGCTGGTGTCGCTGCAGAAGGACCATCGCAAGGCCGTCAAGTTCCGCCCCGCCGCCCGACGTCTTGAGCTGCTGGTCGCGGAGGACTACGGACAGGACATGGCCGCCCTGCCGCTCGACGCGGTGGAAGCCGCCCTGCAACGCCTGATCGCCGGAGCTTCCTGATGCCCATCCTCGCACCCGTCTCGGCCGGCGAACTGATCGACAAGATCACCATCCTGCGGGTCAAGGCGACGCGGATCGGCGACGCGGCCAAGGAAGCCAACGTCCGGACCGAGCTGGCCCTGCTGGAAGAGACCGCCGCGCGCGAACTTCCGCGGTCGCCCGAGTTGGACGACCTGATCGCTCAGTTGACCGAGGTCAACGCCGCCCTGTGGGACATCGAGGACGGCAAGCGCGACTGCGAACGTCGTCAGGACTTCGGCCCGACCTTCGTGGAGCTGGCTCGCCGCGTCTATATCGACAACGACCGCCGCGCGGCCGTGAAGCGCCAGATCAACACCCTGGTCGGCTCGGAGATCGTCGAGGAAAAGAGCTACAAACCTTACCTGGCGGGGTAGGGCGGCCGTCTAGGTCCGCTTGCCGACGGTTTCCTCGACCCGCTCCTCGAAGTCGCCGAGGTTGCCGAACAGGTTCTCGATGGCGAACACCAGGCCGAACACCCGGGCCGCGTCGTCGAACGCCAGGGCGCGGGTGCCGCCGCCGGCCCGCAGGGTCTCCACGGCGCCCTGAAACGCCTGATGCGCTTCGGCGAAGGCCAGGCGGTCTGGACGGGGGCCGCCCGAGAGCAGGCCCGCGCAGGCCCGCAGGAAGCCGGCGCTGGCGTTCAGCATGGCCGCCGAGGGCAGGGCCAGGCCCGGCGACGGGAAGGCCTCGCGCAAGGCCCGGCCGATCATCACGCTGTCGTTGCGGAGCCGCCACAAGGTGCGGGGCAGGGCCTCGGTCACCGAATGGTCGCTGAGCTTGCTGGCGCTCTCGCGATCGGCCTCGGTCATCGCGGCCTGCAGCTTGGACAGGGCCTCGAGCGTGTCGTCGTAGTGACCCCGAGCCTCCAGGTCGGTCGCGCCGCCCTTCAGCTTCAGGGCGTAGTGCTCCAGAAGCTCGGCCAGCAGGCCGGCCACCTTGTCGGTGTTCTCGATCACCGTGGCGTGGGCCCGAGCCGGGAAGATCAGCAGGGTGGCGGCGATCCCCACCACGCTGCCGACCGTGATCTCGGCCGTCCGGAGGAAGGCCGCGATCACCGGATCCATGTGGGTGGTCGTGCCGATCAACATGATCACGGCGGTGACCGGCGCGACCTTGAAGGCTGGGCGGACGGCGGCCAGGAAGGCCAGCAAGGCGGCGGTGACCGCCAGGATCAGTCCGCCGGCCTCGGGCCAGCGGGTATGCAGTATGGCGGCCCCGGCCCCGACGGCCGCGCCGACCACAGTGCCCATCAGGCGCTCGATCGAAGCGGTGATCGTCGCGCCCAGGCTGGACTGGACCACGATCACCGCGGTGAACACCGCCCAATAGCCCTGGGGCAGGCGCAGCAGGGTGGCCAGGGCGTAGGCGGCCACGACCGCCGCCGACACCCGGATCGCATGGCGCAACTCGGTCTTGCGCGTGGCGGCCTTGGCCAGGGCGGCGCGGGACAGCTCCAGGCCGACGAACCGCCGCCAATCGCTGGGCGCGGCCTCGGGCATCTAGGCCACCGCCTCGCGCAGCATTTCCAGCGCCGTGCGCACGGCGGCCAGTTGCACCGCCTCGCGCGTCTCGCCGTCGAACAGTTCGTGGCGGTGGACGACCGAGCGGTTGGCGCGGGCCACGGCGAAATGCACCGTGCCCACGGGCTTGAGGGGCGACCCGCCGCCAGGGCCGGCCACGCCGGTGATCGAGACGGCGACGTGGGCGTTGCTGGCCTCCAGCGCGCCCTCGGCCATCCACCGCGCCACCACCTCCGACACCGCCCCGTGGTCGGCGATCAGGTCGCCCGGCACGCCCAGCATCTCGGACTTGGCCCGGTTGGTATAGGTGACGAAGCCGCGTTCGAAGACATCGGACGCGCCAGAGATGTTGCAGATCGCCCCAGCCACGAGGCCGCCCGTGCAGCTCTCGGCCGTGGCCAGCCGCAGCGACTTCTCCCGCGCCTCGTCGATCAGCAGGCGGGCCAGGGTCTGGATTTCGAGCGGGAACATCGGAGACTCCTGCGCCTGAAGACGGGGACACACACTCACACCACGGCCCGTGGTCCTGTGGCAACGTGGATGGGGTGAGTGTGTGTCCCCATCCGCGTCCACGATCTCAGCCCGGCGTCTCGACCACGGCGATCGCCTGAGCCGCCAGGCCCTCGCCGCGGCCGGTGAAGCCCATGCCCTCGGTGGTGGTGGCCTTGACGCTGACCCGGTCCAGCGGCAGGTCGAGGATTTCCGCCAGGCGCTGCCGCATCGCCGCCCGGTGCGGTTTGATCTTCGGCCGCTCGCAGATCAGCGTCACATCGACATTGACCAGACTTCCGCCGCGTTGACGGACCAGATCCACGGCATGGATCAGGAACTTGTCCGAGGACGCGCCCTTCCATTGCGGATCGGTGGGCGGGAAGTGGTCGCCGATGTCGCCTTCGCCGATCGCGCCCAGGATGGCGTCGGTCAAGGCGTGCAGGCCGGCGTCGGCGTCCGAGTGACCGATCAGGGTCTCGTCGTGAGCGATCTCGACGCCGCACAGCCAGACCGACTCGCCGGGCCCCCAGCGGTGGGCGTCGAAACCCTGACCCATGCGGGTGATGCGCGCGCCGCCCGCCAGTGTCTCGGCCATGGCGAAGTCCTCCGGATAGGTCAGTTTCATCAACATGGGATCGCCAGGAACGACCACGACCCGGCCGCCGTGCCGTTCGACCACCTGGCCGTCGTCGGTTGGCTCGTCCGGCCCTGCCCAGGCGGCGTAGGCGGCCAGGAGCCGATCACGGCGGAAGGCCTGGGGGGTCTGGGCGCGCCACAGATCGTTACGCGGTTTCGTGACAACGGCCGCGTCCAGCGCCCCACTTTTCAGCGTATCGGCCACGGGCAAGGCTGGAATCGCGCCATCCGCGTCGTCGAGGGCCTTCAGCACCGCCCGGATTGTTGCGGCGCCGAGGAAGGGTCTGGCGGCGTCGTGGATCAGTACCGGCTCCTCGGCCGGGCGGTCGGCGAGGGCGCCAAGACCGGCCTGGACGGAGAGGGCGCGAGTCGCGCCGCCGGGAACCGTCGTCCAGCCGGACAGTCCGCGCAAAGCCGCTTCGAGAGTCGAGCGGGCCTCGGGATCGGCCACGATCACAAGGTTTTGTGCTCCACCCGCCAACAGGGCTTCCGCCGACCATCGCAGCACGGCCTTGCCCGCCAGAACACGCCATTGCTTGGCCTGGCCGGGGCCGGCCCTGGCGCCGGAACCGGCGGCGACGATGACGGCGGAGTAGGTCATTGTGGCTGTTTAGCCGCACGCCCCAACTTGTCCAGAGAAGAGGGTTTACTGCGCCGCACAAATTGCCTAAAAACAGTGCGGTGGGGATGCATATAAAATGAGCAACAGTCTCGCAGTCGGCAAGGTCGAAGTGCCCGGGCGTGTGTGGATCGCGCCGATGACGGGTATTTCGGATCTGCCTTTCAGGGAAACCGCCACCCGCCTCGGCGCGGCCTATGTGGCGACCGAGATGGTGGCGTGCGCCGAATTCGCGCGCGGACGGCCCGACGCCGTGCGTCGCGCCGCGGTCGGCGACGGCCTGCCGCTGATGGTCGTCCAGTTGGTCGGCCGCGACCCCGGGTTCATGGCCCAGGGCGCGCGCATGGCCGCCGAGGCCGGCGCCCAGATCATCGACCTGAACTTTGGCTGCCCCTCCAAGATGGTCACCAGCGGCGTCGCCTCGGGCTCGGCCCTGATGCGCGAGCCTGACCTGGCGGAGGCCCTGGTCGCCGCCGCCGTCGGCGCCGTGGACGTGCCCGTGACCGTCAAGATGCGCCTGGGCTGGGACGACGACAGCCGCAACGCCGCCGACATCGCCCGCCGGGCCGTCGACGCCGGAGCGCAGGCCATCACCGTCCATGGCCGCACGCGCTGCCAGTTCTACAAGGGCGAGGCCGACTGGGAGGCCGTCGCCGCCGTCAAGCAGGCGGTTGGCGTGCCGGTGCTGGTCAATGGCGACATCATCGACGGCGAAACCGCGCGGCAGGCGCTGGACCAGTCGGGCGCTGACGGGGTGATGATCGGCCGCGGCGTCTATGGTCGTCCCTGGATCGCTCAGGCCATCGAGGCGGCGCTGCGGGGCGAAGGCTTCCGCGAGCCGGACGCCGAGGAACGCCTGGCCATCGCCGTCACCCATTTCCGCCGCAGCCAGGACTTCTACGGCCAGAAACTGGGGCTGAAGATGTTCCGCAAGCACCTGGCCTCGTACATCGACGCCGCGCCCTGGCCGGACAGCGAGGAAGCGCGCCGCGTCGCGCGCGCGGACCTGTGCCGGCTGGAGGATCCCGCCGCGATCGAGGACGGCCTGGCTGCCCTGTGGCTCGGCGACCGGAGGCTGGCCGCATGACCGATCACGCTCGCATGGCCCCGACCAAGATCGCCGACAATCTGAAGATCGCGGCCTTCGACCTCAGCCCCGAGCCCGCCCTGGTGGTGGATCGCGAGGGCGCGCTGGTGGCGGTCAACGAAGCCGCCGAGGCCCTGTTCGGCCAGGGCCTGTCGCTGTTGGCCCGAGGCCGATTCCGCGCCGCCCTGCCGCCGGGCTCGGTGCTTGTCTCGATGATGGACCGCGCCCTGTTCGAAGGGGCCCTGGTCCGCGAGCACGGGGTCGAGGTCAATCTGTTCGGCCAGCCGCCGTTCGAGGCGGACGGCGCCGCCGCGCCCCTGGGCGACGGGTCGGTGATGTTGACCCTGCACGTCAAGGGCGTGCTGGGCGTCGAGCGGGCCTCCGACGCCGCCGGCCTGCGTTCGGTGGTCGGCCTGGGCCGCATGCTGGCCCACGAAATCAAGAACCCGCTGGCCGGCATTCGCGGGGCGGCCCAACTTCTGAAGACAGGCGCCAGCGCCGCCGACCAGCCCCTGGCCCAGCTTATTGTGGACGAAACGGACCGCATCCGCCGCCTGGTGGACCGCATGGAGGCCTTCTCCGACGAGGTTCCGAGCCCGCGCGAGGCGGTCAACATCCACCAGGTGCTGGACCGCGTCCGCGCCCTGGTCGTCAACGGCGTGGCCGACGGCCTGGCGCTGCAGGAGCACTATGATCCGTCGCTGCCGGACGTCTGGGGCGATGAGGACCACCTGATCCAGGTGTTCCTGAACCTGGTGAAGAACGCCGCCGAGGCCGCCCACATGCGCGGCGACGGCCTGGGCATACTGTCGATCCACACCGCCTGGCGCCCTGGCGTCAGGGTGCGCGGCGCCGACGGCAAGGCCTCGGCCGGCGCGCCCATCGAGATCCGGGTCGAGGACAATGGTCCCGGCGTGCCCCAGAGCCTGCGCGACCACCTGTTCCAGCCGTTCGTCACCACCAAGGCCAACGGCACGGGCCTGGGCCTGGCTTTGGTCACCAAGCTGGTGACCAGCCACGGCGGCCTGATCGATTTTGAATCCGAGCCCGGCCGCACGGTGTTCCGCGTGCTGCTGCCCATGGCGACCGGAAAGCTTGCTTCCTCCACTGGAGACGCCCACGCATGAACGCCGCCAGCAAGAAGATCCTGATCGCCGACGACGACAGCTCGGTTCGCCTGGTGCTCAGCCAGGCCTTCACCCGGTTGGGCTATCAGGTGAGGGCGACGGGCAACGCCACCACCCTGCTGAAGTGGGTGATGGACGGCGAGGGCGACCTGATCGTCACCGACGTGATGATGCCCGACGAGAACGTCTTCGACGTGCTTCCGCGCATCCGTAAGGAACGGCCCAAGCTGCCGATCATCGTGATGAGCGCCCAGAACACCCTGCTGACGGCGGTCAACGCCGCCGACGCGGGCGCGTTCGAATATATCTCCAAGCCCTTCGACCTCGACGACGTCACCGCCGCCGCCCGCCGCGCCCTGTCGCGTCCGGCCGACGCCGAGGCCTCCAAGGCCCAGGCCCGGGCCATGCGCGACGAGCGCCTGCCGCTGATCGGCCGCTCTGCCCCGATGCAGGAGGTCTATCGCACCATCGCCCGGCTGGTCGGCGCCGACCTGACCGTGCTGATCCTGGGCGAGAGCGGCACCGGCAAGGAACTGGTGGCGCGCGCCCTGCACGAGCTGGGCCGTCGCCGCGACGGCAAGTTCGTGGTCATCAACCTGGCGGCCGTGCCGCGCGAACGGGTCGAGACCGAGCTGTTCGGGCGCGGGGAGGGTGACCAGGGCCGTCTGATCGAGGCCGACGGCGGCACCCTGTTCCTGGACGAGATCGGCGACATGCCGCTGGACGCCCAGACACGCCTGCTGCGGGTGATCGACGGCACCGAGCCGGTGCTGAACCCCAAGACCGGCCGGCGTCCCAACGTGCGGATCATCGCCGCCACCAACCGCGACCTGCGCGGCCTGATCCAGCAGGGCCTGTTCCGCGAAGACCTGTTCTTCCGCCTCAATGTCGCGCCCGTTCGCCTGCCGCCGCTGCGTGACCGCACCGAGGACATTCCCGATCTGGCCCGCACCTTCCTGCTGCGCGCCGCTCGCGAAGGCCTGCCGTCCAAGACCATCGATTCCAGCGCCCTGGACCGCATGAAGACCCACGCCTGGCCCGGCAATGTCCGCGAGCTGGAAAACCTGATCCGCCGGATGTGCGCCCTCTACGCCGAGGAGCTGATCACCGCCCGCATCGTCGACCGCGAGCTGCAGGACCACACGCCGGCCGCCCACGCCGACGAGGGCCCGGTCACCCTGGCCAGCCTGGTCGAACGCCATCTGTCGTCGCACTTCGCCGACCAGCCGGACGGCGTGCCGGCCGCCGGCCTCTACGACCGCGTGCTGCAAGAGGTCGAGCGTCCGCTGATCCAGCTGACCCTGTCGGCCACCCGAGGCAATCAGGTTCGAGCTGCGGAGATACTGGGACTCAACCGCAACACATTGCGCAAGAAGATCCAGGACCTCGGCGTCGAGATGACGCGCGGACGACGCTAAAGTCTCACCGGCGAGACCTTCCGTCCCGTTTCCAGGCGAGACGGGGGTGTTTCGTGCAGGTGAACGCTTTGTAACGCCAACGCTGACGCTTAATTGGCACATACCTGTTGAGTTTAGGGCACAGCGCCCCTTAAAGTTAGTCAATGGCGTCCGTTCCATCCGCGCTGGAGCTTGAAGGACCCCCGACCCGGTTCAGCCGAGTCTGGTGGCGCGAACTGCTGCGGTCTCGCTTCACGCTGGGCGGCGCCTATGGCGTCGCGGTCGCCCTGACCGCGACGGCGGTGTTCCTGGCGTCGTCTCCGCCGGCCACCGGGCCGATCGGACCGGCCACCACGGTCATCCTCGTTGTCCTCGGCTTCAACCTCGCTTTGATTCTCTGCGTGGCCGGCATTGTCGGCTGGCGGCTGCTGGACCTTGTCGACGCGCGGGCCAGCGACGCCGGAGCGCGGCTGCACCTGCGCTTCGTGGGTCTGTTCTCGCTGGCCGCCGTGGCGCCGGCGGTGATCGTCGCCCTGTTCTTCGGCGTGCTGGTCAATCGCGGCGTTGACGCCTGGTTCAGCGAACGCGTGCGCACCGTGGTCGAGAACTCGGCCACCGTGGCCCGTTCCTATGTCAGCGAGCAAACCCAGTACATCAGCCAGCACGTCGGCCCGATGGCCGGCACCCTGAACCAGGCGGCGCCGACCCTGGCCGACTCGCCGGTGGCGTTCGGGCACTTCCTCAAGAGCCTGGCCGACGACAACGGCTTTTCGTCCGCCTATGTGCTGGACCGCGACGGCCGGATCCTGGCCCGGGCAGAGTCCGACTCCGCGCCGCCGTTCCTGGCCCCGCCGCCGTCCAGCTTCCAGCGGACCGACGATGGAGACATCACCTCGCAGCGCTTCGTCGAGGAAGACCTGTTCCGGGCGCTCTATCGCCTGAAGGCCTTCCCCGACGCCTATCTCTACATCGCCCGACCGATCGACAAGGGCATCCTGGCCCACCTGATCGAGTCCGAGGAATCGCTGATCTCGTATCGCGAGGCGGCCAAGAACCAGGCGCGGATCCAGGTGATCTTCGGCCTCAGCTACATCGAGACCGCTCTGCTGGTGCTGGTCGCCGCCGTCTGGGTGGGCATCGCGGCCGCCAACTCGATCGCCGCCCCGGTGTCGGGCCTGGTGCAGGCGGCGGGCCGCGTGTCGGCGGGCGACTTGGACGCGCGGGTGGACGTCGAGGTCGGCCCGGAGGAAATCCGCGCCCTGTCGATCGCCTTCAACATGATGACGACCGACCTGCAGGCTCAGCAGGCCGCCCTGCGGGTGGCCAGCCTGGACGCCGAGTCGCGCCGCCAGTTCATCGAGACGGTGCTGTCGGGCGTCAGCGCCGGCGTCATCGGCCTGGACACCCAGGGCCGGATCACCGCGCTGAACCGCCGGGCCGGCGACCTCCTGGCTCTGGACGAAAGCGCCGTGAGCCAGCCGCTGGTCGAGGTCGCGCCAGAACTGGAAACCGTGATCCAGGAGATCAGCGGCGGACGTTCCAACGCCGAGGTCGAGATCGACGTCATGCGCGGCGGCGAGACGCGGCGACTGCGCTTCCGCGGCGCCGGCCAGGCCGCCGAGACCCTGGTCCTGACCTTCGACGACATTACCCGCCTGATGGCCGCCCAGCGCAACGCCGCCTGGAAGGACGTCGCCCGGCGGATCGCCCACGAGATCAAGAACCCGCTGACCCCGATCCAGCTGTCGGCCGAGCGGATCCGCCGCAAGTACCGCAAGGACATCACCAGCGATCTGGAAACCTTCGATCGCTGCACCGAGACCATCATCCGCCAGGTCGGCGACATCGGCCGCATGGTCGACGAGTTCTCGTCGTTCGCCCGGATGCCCGCGCCGCGCTTCGCGCCGGCCGACCTGGCCGAGATGCTGCGCCAGGCGGTGTTCGCCCAGCGCTTCGTCGACGCGGAGACCGAGGTGACGCTCGAAGAGCCCGGCGAAGAGGTCTGGATCAGCTGCGACGCGCGGATGGTCGGCCAGGCGCTGACCAACATCCTCAAGAACGCCGGCGAGGCGGTCGGCGCGCGACGCCTGGTCTCGCCGGAGACGCCGGGCCGCATCGTCGCCAGCCTGGTCTCCGACGATGAGCACCTGTGTCTGGTCGTCGAGGACAACGGCGTGGGCCTGCCGGCCCGCGACCGCGACCGCCTCACCGAACCCTATGTCACGACCCGCGAGAAGGGCACCGGCCTTGGGCTGGCGATCGTCAAGCGGATCATGGAGGACCATGACGGCGAACTGGTCCTGACCGACGCGCTGAACGGAACCGGCGCCCGGGTCATCCTGAAGTTCCCCACGACCGCGCGGCTGATCGCCGCCAACGCCCAGAACGGCGTAGAGGAGATGATATGAGCGCTGACGTGCTTGTGGTCGACGACGAGGTCGATATCCGGGAACTGGTGGCCGGCATCCTGGAGGACGAGGGCTACGCGGTGCGGGTGGCGGCCGACTCCGACCAGGCGCTGGCCGCCTTGCGGGCCCGCAAGCCGGCCTTGCTGGTCCTCGACATCTGGATGCAGGGCGGCGGCATGGACGGGCTGGAGCTGCTCGACATGGTCAAGGGCCTCGATCCCGACCTGCCGGTGATCATGATCTCGGGCCACGGCAACATCGAGACCGCCGTCAGCGCCATCAAGCGCGGGGCCTACGAGTTCCTGGAAAAGCCGTTCAAGTCGGATCGCCTGCTGCTGGTGGTCGAGCGCGCCCTGGAAGCCGCCAACCTCAAGCGCGAGAACCGCCGCCTGCGCGTTCAGAGCTTCAGCTCCGACGGCCTGATGGGCAAGTCGGCGGCGGCCCAGGCCCTACGTCAGTTGATCGCCAAGGTCGCCCCGGCCAACAGCCGGGTGCTGGTCTCGGGTCCTCCCGGCTCGGGCAAGGAGCTGGTCGCCCGGCTGATCCACGGCTCCAGCGCCCGCGCGCGCAGCGAGTTCGTGGCCGTCAGTTCGGCCGGCATGGCGCCCGAGCGCCTCGACGTCGAACTGTTCGGCGAGGAAGGCGAGGGCGGTCGTCCGCGCAAGATCGGGGTGTTCGAACGCGCCCACGGCGGTACGCTCTATCTCGACGAGGTGGCCGACATGCCGCGCGAGACCCAGAGCCGCATCCTGCGGGTCCTGGTCGAGCAGCGTTTCCGCCGGGTGGGCGGCGACAACGACGTCCAGGTCGATGTCCGGGTGATCTCGTCCACGTCGCGCGAGCTGCGCGAGGAGATCGCCGCCGGACGTTTCCGTGAAGATCTGTTCCACCGCCTGAACGTGGTGCCGGTCCGGGTGCCGGGCCTGTCGGAGCGTCGCGAGGACATCCCCGAACTGATCAGCTATTTCGTCGAGCGGATCGCCGAGGCCACAGGCATGCAGCGCCGGCGGCTGGGCGAGGACGCCCTGGCGACCCTGCAGGTCCAGGCCTGGCCGGGCAACGTCCGCCAGCTGCGCAACAATGTCGAGCGGATGCTGATCCTGGCCTCGGGCGAGCCGGGCGACCTGATCACCGCCGAGATGCTCAACACCAACGAACAGCCGACCGGCGGCAACGCCGGGGCGATCGGGGCCGAACGGATCATCGCCCTGCCGCTGCGCGAGGCCCGCGAACTGTTCGAGCGCGAGTATCTGAACGCCCAGATCCTGCGGTTCGGCGGCAACATCTCGCGCACCGCCAACTTCATCGGCATGGAACGCTCGGCCCTGCACCGAAAACTCAAATCCCTCGGTGTCGCCGGTGCGCGGGTGGAAGAGGAAGAGTAGGGACCCTAACCTCCACTCATCCCGACGAAAGTCGGGACCCAAGCCGAGCTTGGGGTGAATTCACGGACGTTCGATCGGTCGGCGTCCCTTCTGACACGCCGCTTGGGTCCCGGCTTTCGCCGGGATGAGCGGATATATCGAGGATTTCGATGTCGCGTTTCGCCTATGTGAACGGCCGGTTCGTGCGCCATGGCGAGGCCGCCGTGCATATCGAGGATCGCGGCTATCAGCTGGCCGACGGCGTCTACGAGGTCTGGGCGGTGTTCGACGGCAAGCTGGCCGACGCGGCGGGGCACTTCGCCCGGCTGTGGCGCAGCCTGGACGAACTGCGCATCGCCCATCCGATGAGCGAGAAGGCCCTGACCGTGGTGCTGCGCGAGACCATCCGCCGCAACAAGGTGGCCGAGGGCATGGTCTATCTGCAGGTCACCCGCGGCGTGGCCCCGCGCGACCACGCCTTCCCCAATCCCGCCGTGCCGCCGGCCGTGGTCGTCACCGCCAAGCGCGTCGATCGCGTCGCCGCCGAGGCCAAGGCGGCCAAGGGCCAGTCGGTGATCACCGTGCCGGAGAACCGCTGGGGCCGCTGCGACATCAAGTCGATCGGCCTGCTGCCCAACGCCCTGGCCAAGCAGGCGGCGCGCGAGCGCGGCGCGGTCGAGGCCTGGTTCGTCGACGACCTGGGCCTGGTCACAGAAGGCGCCTCGTCCAACGCCTGGATCGTCGACGCCGAGGGGCGCCTGCGCACCCGCGACACCCAGGCCAATATCCTGCGCGGCATCACCCGCTCCAGCCTGCTGGAGGTGATCGCCGAGGCCGGTCTGCCGGTTTCCGAGCAGCCGTTCACGGTGGAGGAGGCCAAGGCCGCCAGAGAAGCCTTCATCACCGGCGCGGGCACGCTGGTGCTGCCGATCGTCAGCGTCGATGGCGCGCAAATCGGCGACGGAAAGCCCGGCCCAGTGGCGACGCGGCTTCGGCGTCTCTATATCCAGCGCGCGAAGGCGGCCGCGATCTAGATCGATAGTCTAGGTTTAAGCGCGTTAGCGCACTTTCTTCGCCGATTGGTCATACCAACCGGCGAAAATTGCTTTAGTCTGAACTTGTTTGTGTGGGGGGCGTGTGGCCCTCCGAAACAATAAGAGGGGAATCCCCATGTCTGCCGAGAAAAAACAAAACCTTCAGGACACCTTCCTGAACAGCGTGCGCAAGTCGAAGACGCCGCTGACCATCTTCCTGGTGAACGGCGTGAAGCTGCAGGGCGTTGTCAGCTGGTTCGACAATTTCTGCGTTCTGCTCCGCCGCGACGGCCAGTCCCAGCTGGTCTACAAGCACGCCATTTCGACGATCATGCCGGCCCAGCCCGTGCAGCTGTACGAGCCGAGCGCTGATCAAGACGATTGACCCCCTGGAGCGTGGCCCGCCACGCGCCAAATGTTGATTTAGGGCCGTTTGACCAAATCCACTTCCAAGTCCATCGACCACGCTGTCCCGGTTCTGCGGGCCTTCGTGATCCATCCCGTGCGTCCGACGCGCGGCCAATCGGTCCTCGAGGCGCGCGACCCTAACGTACGCCTCGAGGAGGCCGTCGGCCTGGCCGTCGCCCTCGATCTCGAGGTCGTCGAGACCACGATCGCTCCCCTGCGCCTGGTCACGCCCGCCACCTTGTTCGGCAAGGGCAAGATCGAGGAGTTCGCGGCCATCTGCGAGGTCGAGAAGATCGACGTCGCGGTGTTCGACGACCAGTTGACCCCGGTCCAGCAGCGCAATCTGGAACGCGCCCTGAACGTGAAGGTCGTCGACCGCACGGGGCTGATCCTGGAAATCTTCGCCCGTCGGGCCCGCACCCGCGAGGGCAAGCTGCAGGTCGAGCTGGCTCGGCTGGACTACGAGCGCTCGCGCCTGGTCCGCACCTGGACCCACCTGGAGCGCCAACGCGGCGGCACCGGCAATACCGGCGGTCCCGGCGAAACTCAGATCGAGCTGGACCGCCGCCTGATCGCCGGCGTGATCATCAAGCTCAAGCGCGAACTGGAAGAGGTGCGGCGCACCCGCACCCTCCACCGCAGCGCCCGCAAGAAGGTCCCGTACCCGACCGTGGCCCTGGTGGGCTACACCAACGCCGGCAAATCGACGCTGTTCAACCGCCTGACCAACGCCACGGTCGTGGCCCAGGACATGCTGTTCGCCACCCTGGACCCGACCCTGCGCACCGTGAAACTGCCCGACGGGCGGCCGGCGATCCTGTCCGACACCGTCGGCTTCATCTCCGACCTGCCGCACGAACTGGTCGAGGCCTTCCGCGCCACCCTCGAGGAGGTGCAGGAGGCGGACGTGGTGCTGCACGTGCGCGACGTGGCCAATCCGGACACCGACGCCCAGGCGCGCGACGTCCAGAAGGTGCTGACCGAGCTGAAGGTCCTGGGCGACGACGGCGACGAGACCGACGGCAAGACCCTGATCGAGGTCTGGAACAAGATCGACCTGGTCGACGGCGAGGCCCGCGAGATCCTCGAGGGCCAGGCTCGCCGCCTGGGCGCGTCGCCTGTATCGGCCGTCACCGGCGAGGGCTGCCCCGAGCTGCTCAAGCGGGTCGGCGGCCTGATCGACGACACCCCGCCGGTCGCGGTGCGCCTGGCGGCCAAGGACGGCGAGGCCCTGGCCTGGATCTATCGCAACGGCCGGGTCGAAAGCCGCGAGGACGAGGAGGAGGGCGGCGTACGCCTGATCGCCCGTCTCGACGCCCAGGCCCTGGGCCGGTTCGAGCGGCAGTTTCCCGACGTCTGGATCATGGCGACCGGCGACTGATCGTCCGCGCGCTTGCCCCGCTCGTCTTGCGGGTGAACACTCCGATCCCGCATTCGGAGCGCGAGCATGGCCAACGATCTCTGGGACGGCGTGACGGTTCCGGCCGCCGCCACGACCGTCGTCAAGCGGGTGGAGGGCTTCTTCGCCCAGCCCTATGACGACAACGGCGCCCTGCCGGGCGGCACCTGGACGATCGGCTACGGCACGACCCGTGACGCGGCCGGCAAGGCCGTCACGCCGACCACCCCGGCCGTCACCGAGGTGCAGGCCGTCAAGCTGCTGACTCGCGACATGAAACGCGCCGCCCAGGACGTGCATGCCCGCGTCCGCACGCCCTTGCTGGTCCACGAGGCCGCGGCCCTGATCTCATGGACCTACAATCTCGGCGACGGGGCGCTGCGCACCTCGACGATGCTGCGCAAGCTGAACGCGGGCGAGAAGACCGCCGTGCCCGCCGAGATGCGCCGCTGGATCAATCAGAACGGCAAGCCGCTGGTCGGCCTGCTGCGTCGCCGCTGGGCCGAGGCGGCGATCTTCGTGGGCAAGGACCCGGTCAACGCCTGCGTCCGGGCCTGGCGCGAGATCGACGACCTCACCGACTGGCCGGCGTTCTAGAGCGTTTTCCGACCTGATTGCATCAGGCCGGAAGCTCTAGGTTTTTGTTTTTGCGCATTTTTCTTCACGCGAACCGGTATCCACTTCGCTTGAAAATGCTTTAGCCGATGGCCGGGTCGAAATAGCCGGACATCTCGATGTCGGCGATCAAGCCGGCCTCGGTCGGAGTCCAGCCCAGCGTCTGACGCGTCCAGGCGCTGGAGGTGGCCGCGTCCATGCCGGCGAACATGGCGAACCAGCCGAAATGCTCGGGCGGCCGGCTCTCCACCGGCAAGCCCAGTCCCCGGCCGATGACCGAGGCGATCTCCCTGAAGGGTACGGCTTCTTCAGCCACGGCGTGATAGCGCTCGCCCCCGGCGCCGCGCTCGATCGCGAGGTGATAGACCTTCGCGGCGTCACGGCGATGGACAGCGGACCAGCGATTTTGCCCGTCGCCCGGATAGGCCGACACACCGGTGCGGCGGGCGATGTCGATCAGCATCGGCACGAAGCCATGGTCGCCCGCGCCATGGGTGGACGGGGCCAGGCGCACGACCGAGGCGCGAACGCCCTTGTCCAAAAGATCCGCGGCGGCGGCTTCCGACATGCGAGGATAGCCATCCACACCTTCCTTGGGCAGGTCGGTTTCAAGCGCCAGCCGACCGGAAGCGAGCCGCGCCGTGCCGGACGTGACCAGCAAGGGCTTGCCCGACCCTTCGAGCCCGGCGCCCAGCGCCGCGATAGCGCGACGGTCCAGGTCGCAGTTCTCGGCGAAGCGCGAGAAGTCGTGGTTGAAGGCGGTATGGATCACGGCCTCGGCCGACGCCGCCGCACGGGCCAGGTGGTCCATGTCCTCCAGGCGTCCGCGCACGACCTCGGCGCCTGCCGCCTCCAGCGCCTGTACGCCGCCTTCGGAGCGGACCAGCCCCAGCACCTGATGGCCGTGAGCGACGAGTTCCTGAACGACGGCCGAGCCGACGAAGCCGGTCGCGCCGGTAACGAGAACACGCATGAAAAGGTCTCCAAGGGATTTGATCCCGCCAATTCAGCGCCTATGATCATCCTGTTAAAGTCGTGATCTTATACGGGTATAATGCCTACCGCCCTGACATTGCCCATCGAAGCTCGGCTCGGCGCGTATCTGCGTGACCGTCGTGGTCGGCTGGACGCGGCGGCGCTGGGGTTTGCAGGGTCGCGCCGGCGCACGCCCGGCTTGCGCCGCGAGGAGGTCGCCCAGCGCGCCAACATCAGCGCCACTTGGTACACCTGGCTGGAACAGGGACGCGGCGGCGCGCCGTCAGGCGAGGTGCTGGACCGCATCGCCGCGGCGCTGCTGCTGACGGACATCGAACGCGAGCATCTCTTCCTCCTGGGACTGGGTCGACCGCCCGAGGTGCGCTACCGCAAGGCCGAGGGCGTGACGCCGCGGCTGCAACGGGTGCTGGACGCGCTGGATCCGATCCCGGCCATGGTCAAGACCGCCACCTGGGACGTCGTGGCCTGGAACCGCGCGGCCACCGTGGTGCTGGCCGACTACGCCGCTCTCCCGCTGGACGAGCGCAACATCCTGCGGCGGATCTTCCTGGACCCGGCGGTGCGGGCGGCCAACGCCGACTGGGAGAGCGTCGCCCGGTTCGTCACCTCCACCTTCCGGGCCGACGTCGCCCGGGCAGGCGCGGACGGCGACCCGGCGGTCGCCGCCCTGGTCCAGGAACTGAGCGCCCGCAGTCCGGAATTCTCGGCCCTGTGGGCCCACAACGACGTCAGCCATCATGGCGACGGCCTCAAGCGCCTGCGCCACCCAGTGGCCGGCCTCCTGACGTTCGAGTACTCGGCCTTCGCGGTCGATGGCCGGCCGGACCTTGGCATGATCGTCTACAATCCGGTGACGGCCGAGGACGCCGCCAAGGTGCAGGGGCTGGTCGAACGGCTTTAAGGTCCGACTATTTCGCCTTCTCCGCCGCCTTGGCCGCGTTCCACAGGCCGTCCATCTCGGCCAGATCGGACTGGTCCGGCGTGCGGCCGTCCTTGGCCAGTTCGGCCTCGATGAACGAGAACCGCCGCACGAACTTGGCGTTGGTGGCGCGCAGGGCGTCCTCGGGCTCGACGTCCAGCTTGCGGGCCAGGTTGGCGACCACGAACAGCAGGTCGCCCAGTTCCTCGCGGGCCTTGGCCTTGTCGCCGGCGGCGATCTCGACCTTCAATTCGGCGACTTCCTCGGCCAGCTTGTCCAGAACCTCGTCGGTCGAGGGCCAGTCGAAGCCGACCCGGGCGGCGCGCTTGGTCAGCTTGACGGCGCGGGTCATGGCCGGGAGGCCGGCCGGCACGTCGTCGAGCACGCCGCCCTTGGCTTTCGCCTTGCGCTCCTGGGCCTTCAGCGCCTCCCACCCGGCGGTCTGGGCGTCCTGGTTCTCGTAGGCGTGGTCGCCGAACACATGCGGGTGGCGGCGCACCATCTTGTCGTTGATCGCCGAGGCGACGCCCGCCAGGTCGAACGCGCCTTGCTCCTGGGCCATGCGCGCATGGAACACCACCTGCAGCAGCAGGTCGCCCAGCTCTTCCTTCAGATCGGCGAGGTCGCCCCGCTCGATGGCGTCGGCGACCTCGTAGGCCTCCTCCACCGTATAGGGCGCGACCGTGGCGAAGGTCTGCTCCAGATCCCACGGACAGCCGCCGTCGGGATCGCGCAGCCTGGCCATGATGTCGATCAGGGTGAAGAGCGGGTGCTGATCCCCCCCAAGATCAGAGGGGTCTCGCGGATCATTCAACGGCGGGCTTTGGGTGGACGAGGGGGGAGGCATGCGGTTCCGGGGTCGGGCTGGGGAGGGGCTCGGCCGCGTCCCGTTCGTCGAGTCGACGGCGGATCTCGGCATGGGCGGTCGCATCCAGCGGATAGCGCAGGATGGTGAAACACACCAGCAGGCCCAGCGCCGCCGGCGCCACGGCGTACATGGTGATCAGGGCCGCGTCGCCCTGAGCGCTGGGAACCTTGGGGTCGAACCCCAGCCAGGCCAGCAGCAGGAACACGCCGATGGCCAGGGCGTGGCCCAGCTTCACCGTGCCATTGACGACGGCGTAGAGCAGGCGGGTGCGGTCGATCCCGCTGGCCAGCCGCTCCTCGTCGCCGATGTCAGCCATCATCGAGCGCACCAGCAGGGGGGCGGCCGAGAACGGCAGGCCGGCCAGCACCAGTATGCCCATGCCGACGATCGTGGAGGCGTTGAACCCGAAGCCGCCCTGGTTGCTGGGGGTGAAGACCGACGCGACCTGGACGACCGCGTAGATGACCGAGGCGATGGCCAGGGCCTTGTGCTTGCCGACCCTCTTGGCCAGGGCGGGCCAGATCGGCGAGCCCAGCAGAGCGGCGACGAAATAGATCAGCAGCAGGATGCCGGCGGTCGCCTTGTCGAAACCCTTGATCCGCTCGAAGAAGAAGAAGAACAGCGCGCCCGCGATGCCCGGCGCCAGGCCCATCAGCAGGTCGGCGATCAGCAGCTTTTGAACCGACGGCCGCTTGATCAGGCCCATGTACTGTCGCAGGCCCGCCTTGTGCTTGACTGGCGGCACGTTGGTCTCGCCGACCACGCCGATCGCCAGCAGGAAGGTCAGGGGCAGCAGGATGATGATGAACCAGCCCATGGCGTGGATGCCGGCGGCGTGGTCGCCCTTGAAGACGATCGACAGGACGGGCGGCAGCAGCAGCACCAGGATCATGCCGACGACGTTGCCCGCCTGCCACCAGCCATAGATCCGCGAGCGCTGCTGGTAGTCCGGCGACAGCACCGCGCCCCAGGCGGTGTGCGACAGCACGGCCATGGAATAGCCGACGTAGCAAACCACCAGGGAGGCCCAGAGATAGAACGGTCCGACCCCGGGCTTGGCCATGAACAGGGCGAAGGCGGCGATCATCAGCACCGGGGCGGCGGCCGCCAGCCAGGGTCGAAACCGGCCGATCCGGGTGCGGGTGCGGTCCATGACGCCGCCGAGGATCGGATCCAGGATGATGTCGGCCAGTCGCACCAGAAGAAACGCCGCGCCGACCACCGACAGGGAAAGGCCCAGCTCGCTGACATAATATTCCGGCAGATAGACCACCAGCGGCAGGCCCAGCGCGGCCAGGGGCAGGCAGGGCGCGGCGAAGGCCGCCAGGGTCCAGGATGAGCGCCGTCCGGTCATGCGTTTCCTCGCCGAGGACGGGTTGCCCCCGCGTTTATGAACAGTGATCAGACGCCGTGTCGCGTTGCCTGGCAAGACGTGTTGAAACGCACGCTTCACCGTCGCGGCTTGGTCCCGTCGTCGAACTGATCCTTGGCCAGCCGATCGGCTAGGCGGTCGAAGGCGTTCTCGGCGTCGTGCCAGGTCGAGCCGTACCGCGCCCAGCGGATGTCGCTTTCCCACCAGCTGTAGCGAACCGGCGTGCCTTGACCGACCGGATCGACATACTGGCCGGTGATCGACGCGCCGCCGACGCCAAAGCTGTCGAAGGAGAGGCCTGGCGACTTGCTCAGCTGTTGCGGCGTCGGGCGATTGGGCCTGGCGTCCTCGATCACCAGGTCCAGGGTCCCGCCGCCCGGCCCCGGCGGCAGCCGCCGCTCGACCGAACGGCGGAGCTGACTGGCCAGGATGTCCAGGTCGCGCTGGCCAAGATCGTCGACCTTCTCGGCCAGCTTCGGCCCGATCGAGACCTTGACCGCCGACACGGCGGGGGCGGCGAGGGCGGGCTGAGCCGCGCCCAGCAGCAGAATGGCGGAAACGAGGACGGCGCGCATGGCGGTGCTCCTTGGATCAGACGTCACCCTTGATGTGGTTGCTCGCCGGGCGTCGCGCCAGGCTGAACGCCAGCCAGCCCAGCAGGGCCGACAGCAGCGAGCCGACCAGAACGCCGATCTTGGTCTCGTCCTGCAAGATCGGCGCGCTGAAGGCCAGGTTGTTGATGAACAGGCTCATGGTGAAGCCGATGCCGCACAGGGCCGACACGCCGAACAGCTGAGTCCAGGACGCGCCGCTGGGCCGCTGGGCCCAACCCAGCTTGATCGCCGCCAGGCAGAACAGGCCCACCCCGATCGGCTTGCCCAGGAACAGGCCCAGGGCCGCGCCCAGGGTGGCGGGCGCGGTCAGCTCGGCCAGGCCGACCTGGCCCAGGGCGACGCCGGCGTTGGCGAAGCCGAACACCGGCACGATCAGATAACCCACCCAGGGCGCCAGGCCGTGCTCCAGCCGGTGCAGCGGCGAGTCCTCGTCGTCCGGGCGGGCCGGCGACTTGGTGATCGGAATGGTCATCGCCAGGATCACCCCGGCCAGCGTGGCGTGCACGCCGGACTTGAGGAAGAAGAACCAAAGCGCTGCTCCCACAAGCAGATAGGGCCACAGGCTCATGACCTTGAAACGGTTCAGCGCGATGAGGGCGCCGAGCGTCGCGGCCGCGCCGCCCAGGGCCCAGAGGGTCAGGTGGTCGGTGTAGAAGACAGCGATGATCAGGATCGCACCCAGGTCGTCGATGATGGCCAGGGTCGCCAGGAAGATCTTCAGCGAACCCGGGACGCGCGAGCCGAGCAGCGACAGCACCCCGAGGGCGAAGGCGATGTCTGTGGCCGCTGGAATGGCCCAGCCGCGCAGGTTGGCCGGCGCCTGGAGATTCACCGCCACATAGACCAGGGCCGGAACCAGCATGCCGCCCAGGGCCGCGACGCCGGGCAGCACGCGCCGCGACCAGCTGGACAGCTCGCCATCGACCATCTCGCGCTTGATCTCCAGCCCGACCAGCAGGAAGAACACCGCCATCAGCCCGTCATTGACCCAATGCGCCAGGCTGAGACCGCCGACATAAACGTGCAGGGCGTGGAAATAACCCTCGGCCAGGGGCGAATTGGCGATGATCAACGCCAGGGCCGCCGATCCCATCAACAGCAACCCGCCGGCGGACTCGCTCTTGAGGAAGGCGCGGATGGCCGAAGTCCCACGGGGCTTGGCGGTCGTCATTGGCGGGCCTCGTCGAAGAATCGTCCGGTCGATATTGGCGCGACGCGCATGCCGGACGCCAGAGAAACCGACCTCAGCCACGCCCTTGGCGCGCGCGCCAGGCGTCCAGTCGCAAGGTCATGTCCACCCGGTCCATGCCCGGCGCGAAGCCGTCCGGGACATGGGCCGTCTCGACAAAGCCGTACCGCGCGAAGAATCCCCGGCTGTGCTGGGTGGTCTGGATGTCCACCGTCTCAAACGCGGGATCGGCGGCGATCCGCATCAGTCGTTCGGTCAGCAGGCGCTCGCCCAGCCGACGCCCATGCAGGTCGCCGCGCACCATGCCCCAGCACAGGGCGGCGACCGACGGCGCCTTGGGCTGGCGGGCATAGCCCCCGCACCCCAGCGCCTCGCCAGCCGAGGTCTCGAGCACGAAATAGGGCCCAGGCGGATCATCCACGAAGTCCAGGAAGTCCGATTTCTCGACCGCGGCGAAATAGCCGGGCGTGTTGCTGTCGAACAGCGCCACGCCCAGCGAGCGGTCCTCCGCGCGCCAGGGACGCAGCCGAACGTCGGCGGCGCTCATAGCCCCGCGATCCGCGCGAGAGCCTCGATGTCGAGCGACCGCTCCAGCATCGCCGCGATCTCGTCCAGCGCCGCATCGACCGTGGCCGCGTGATCCCGGGGCGTCATCGCCAGGCCCAGCGGCGCCAGCAGGGCCCCGCGCGCCTCTCCGCGCTCGAACAGGCCGTGGACATAGGCGCCGGCCACCCGGCCATCGGCCGAGACCGCGCCGTCGACCGCGCCGCCGTCGAACACCAGCATCGGCCGCGCCGCGCCCGGGCCGGTGGTTCGTCCGACGTGCATCTCGTAGCCGAAGAAGGCCGCGTCGCCATCCCGCAGCCGTCCCGACGCCGCCCGCAGCACCTTGTCGCCCAGCAGCACGGTCTCGACGTCCAGCAGGCCCAGACCCGCCGCCGCGCCCGGCGCGCCCTCGATCCCCTCGGGGTCCGACACCGTCTTGCCCAGCATCTGGTAGCCGCCGCATACCCCCAGCACCCGACCGCCACGGCGGACATGGGCCAGGATGTCGATGTCCCAGCCCTGGGCGCGCAGGAAGGCCAGGTCCGCCAGGGTGGCCTTGGTCCCCGGGATGATCACCAGGTCCGCATCGCCGGGGACCGGCGTGCCGGGCGGCAGGAAGGCGAAGTCGATGTCCGGGTCGGCCCGCAGCGGGTCGAACTCGTCGAAATTGGCGATCCGCGACAGCATCGGCACGACGATCCGGACGCGCTTGTCGCCGCCCGCGCGGACCGGACGCTCCAGCACCACGGCGTCCTCTGCGGGCAGGGCGCGGGCAGGCGCCAGCCACGGCGCCATGCCCAGGTCCGGCCAGCCGGTGCGGGCGACGATCTCGCGGCGGCCGTCGTCGAACAGCGAAGGATCGCCGCGGAACTTGTTGATGATGAAGCCCTTGATGCGGTCGCGATCAGCCGCGTCCAGCACCAGGTGCGCCCCGGCCAGCGCGGCGATCACGTGCCCCCGGTCGATGTCGCCGACCAGGGCCACCGGCACGTCGGCGGCGTGGGCGAAACCCATGTTGGCGATGTCGCCGGCCCGCAGATTGGTCTCGGCCGGACTGCCCGCGCCCTCGACCAGCACCAGGTCGGCCTCCGCGCTCAGCAGGTGGTAGCTCTCGACCGTGGTGGCCAGCAGGTCGGGCTTCAGCCCCTGGAACGCCCGAGCCTTGTAGGCGCCGATCACCTTGCCCCGCACCACCACTTGGGCCCCGACGTCGCTCTGCGGCTTCAGCAGCACCGGGTTCATATGGACGGTCGGCGGCGTGCGGCAGGCCAGGGCCTGCAGGGCCTGGGCCCGCCCGATCTCGCCCCCGTCGGCGGTGACGGCGGCGTTGTTGGACATGTTCTGCGGCTTGAACGGCCGCACGATCAGGCCGCGATTGGCGAACAGCCGGCACAGGCCCGCCACCAGGGTCGACTTGCCCACGTCCGAACCGCAGCCCTGGATCATCAGCGAGGCCATGGCCCGCGCCTACAGGGCCAGCCGGCCAGGGTCAATGCGACGCTGGCGTAGAGGCTGTGAGCGCTCTATATCCCCGATCACATGACCATCGATCACGACTCCCGCCTCCGGCGGCTGAAGTTCCGGGCCTGGCATCGCGGATTTCGGGAAGCGGACCTCATTCTGGGGCCGTTCGCGGACACCCATGGGCCGAACCTGACCGCCGAACAGCTCGACACCCTCGAAACCCTGCTGGAGGAGTCGGATCGCGAGATCTACGCCTGGATCGTCGGCCAGGAGCCGACCCCGCCCAAGTTCGACACGGACGTCCTGAACCTTATCAAGACCTTCCGCTACGAAGCTCATGCGGTTCGGCCGATCGGGGATGGGGCCTAGTCTCTCAAATCCGCTCATGCCGACGAAAGTCGGGACCCAGGCCGAGCTTGGGGTTTTGCATGAGCGATCGGACCCAACACCGCTTGGATCCCGACTTTCGTCGGGATGAGCGGAGATTGGGAGCAACGGCATCAGCACCGGCGGCGTTGTCGCCGACTCAACCTTCGAAGAGCAGCATGGCCTACGACGCCAAACAGATCGCCAAGGCTTCCGGCAGCCTGACCCTGGCCGGGGCCCCGGAAGGTTTCGACGCGCTGGTGATGGCCGACATCGCCCGCTCGCGCGGCGGGCTGACGGCCTTCGTGGCGCGCGACACCGCCCGGGCCAGCGCTTTCATCGACGCCCTGAAGTTCTTCGCCCCCGAGATCGAGGCCGTGCTGTTCCCGTCATGGGACTGCCTGCCCTACGACCGCATCGGCCCGTCGGCCGGGGTGGCCGCGACGCGGATGGCCACCCTGCATCGCCTGGCGGCGGGACTGGGCAAGGACAAGCCGGCGATGCTGGTCACCGCCGCGCCGGCCCTGCTGCAGCGCGTGCCCGAAAAGGCCGTCCTGCTGCGCGCCAGCTATTCGGCCAAGGTTGGGAATTCCGTCGATGTGGCGGATCTGGAACGCTATTTCGCGATCAACGGCTACAGCCGCGCCTCGACCGTGTCGGAACGCGGCGAGTTCGCCATCCGCGGCGGGGTGATCGACGTCTATCCGCCGGCGGCGGAAGAGCCGGTCCGGCTGGACCTGTTCGGCGACACCCTGGAAAGCATCCGCGCCTTCGATCCGGAAACCCAGCGCTCCACCAAGCAACTGCGCGAGATCCAGCTGCTGCCGGTCAGCGAGGCCCTGCTCGACAAGGAGGGTATCGCCCGGTTCCGCAACGGCTATATCCGCGCGTTCGGCGCGCCGGGCGACGATCCGCTGTACGCCACGGTCAGCGAGGGCGGCCGCCGCGCGGGTCTCGAGCACTGGCTGCCGCTGTTCTACGAGCGGATGGCGACCCTGTTCGACTATCTGCCGGACGGCGCCCTGGTCGGCATCGACCACCAGGTGACCGAGAGCCGCGACGAGCGCCTGGCGATGATCGCCGACGCCTATGACGCCCGCGCCTCGGCCGACCGCAAGTCGGCCTATCGCCCGCTGGCGCCCGACGCCCTCTACCTGACCGCCAAGGAATGGGACCAGGCCGTCGAGGACCGCGCCAACCGCAAGTTCACGCCCTTTCAGCCGCAAGGGCTCGACGTCGTCGATATGGGCGCCAAGCTCGGCCGCACCTTCGCCGCCGAGCGGGCGCAGGACAGCGTCAACCTGTTCCAGGCCACGGCCGACCACGCCACCGCGCTGGCGGGGCAGGGGAAACGCGTGCTGTTCGCCTCATGGTCCGAGGGCTCGTCCGAGCGCCTGGGAACCATGCTGGCCGACCACGGCCTGAAAAAGATCCCCTACGCCGCCTATTGGCAGGCGGCCAAGGCCGCCGATCCCAAGACCCCGCAGCGCGTGGTCCTGCCGCTGGACAACGGCTTCGAGACCGAGCATCTCGTCGTCATCTCCGAGACCGACATCCTGGGCGACCGCCTGGCCCGGCCGCGCAAGAAGCGCCGCGCCGCCAATTTCCTCGCCGAGGCCAGCGCCCTGACGCCGGGCGACCTGGTCGTCCACATCGACCACGGCATCGGCCGCTACGAGGGCCTCAAGACCCTGGACGTCCAGGGCGCGCCGCACGACTGCCTGGACCTGCTGTATGGCGGCGAGTCCAAGCTCTACCTGCCCGTCGAGAACATCGACCTGCTGACCCGCTACGGGACCGACGCCGAGAACGTCCAGCTGGACAAGCTGGGCGGCGCGGCCTGGCAGGGGCGCAAGGCGAAGGCCAAGGAGCGCCTGCGGGTCATGGCCGAGGGCCTGATCCAGATCGCCGCCGCCCGCCAGTTGAAGTCGGTGGAGGAGACCGACCCGCCGCACGGCGTGTTCGACGAATTCTGCGCCCGCTTCCCCTACGAGGAGACCGACGACCAGCTGTCGGCCATCGCCGACGTTCTGGAGGACCTGTCCTCCGGCAAGCCGATGGACCGCCTGATCTGCGGAGACGTGGGCTTCGGCAAGACCGAGGTCGCCCTGCGCGCGGCCTTCGTGGTGGCCATGAGCGGCAAGCAGGTGGCCATAGTTTGCCCGACCACCCTGCTGGCCCGCCAGCACTACAAGACCTTCAAGGACCGCTTCCAGGGCTGGCCGGTGAAGGTGACCCGCCTGTCGCGTCTGGTCACCGGCAAGGAAGCCGCCGAGACCCGCGAGGGCCTCGCCAACGGCCAGCTCGAGATCGTGGTCGGCACCCACGCCATCCTGTCCAAGCAGGTGTCGTTCAAGGACCTGGGCCTGGTCATCGTCGACGAGGAGCAGCACTTCGGGGTCAAGCACAAGGAGAAGCTGAAAGAGCTTCGCGCCGACGTGCACATGCTGACCCTGACCGCCACGCCGATCCCTCGAACCCTTCAAATGGCGCTCAGCGGCATCCGGGAGATGTCGATCATCGCCACCCCGCCGGTCGATCGCCTGGCGGTCCGCACCTATATCAGCCCGTTCGACCCGGTTACCCTGCGCGAGGCCCTGCTGCGCGAGAAGTATCGCGGCGGCCAGGCCTATTACGTGGTGCCGCGCATCAAGGACCTGGAGGACATCGAGAAGTTCCTCCGCACCCAGGTGCCCGAGGTGAAGTACGTGGTCGGCCATGGCCAGATGGCCCCGACCCAGCTGGAAGACGTGATGACGGCCTTCTACGAGGGCCAGTACGACGTGCTGCTTGCGACGACGATCGTGGAAAGCGGGCTGGATATCCCGTCGGCCAACACCCTGATCGTCCACCGCGCCGACATGTTCGGCCTGGCCCAGCTCTACCAGATCCGGGGTCGGGTCGGCCGTTCGAAGGCCCGCGCCTACGCCTATCTGACCACGCCGGCGGAAAAGCAGATCACCCTGTCGGCCGAGAAGCGCCTGAAGGTGCTGCAGTCGCTCGACAGCCTGGGGGCCGGCTTCCAGCTGGCCAGCCACGACCTGGACCAACGCGGCGGCGGCAACCTGCTGGGCGACGAGCAGAGCGGGCACATCAAGGAGATCGGCGTCGAGCTGTACCAGCAGATGCTGGAGGACGCCGTCGCCGAGTTGCGCGAGCGCCAGGGCGCCGAGGCGCTGATCGAGGACCGGGGCTGGTCGCCGCAGATCAATACCGGCGCGGCCGTGATGATCCCCGACGACTACGTGCCCGACCTCAACGTGCGCCTGTCGCTCTATCGCCGCCTGTCGGAAGCCGAAAAGGCCGCCGACCGCGAAGCCCTGGCCGCCGAGATGATCGACCGCTTCGGCCCGCTGCCGCCCGAGACCGACAGCCTGCTCAAGGTCGTGGCGATCAAGGGCCTGTGCCGCGAGGCCAATGTCGCCAAGATCGACGTCGGCCCCAAGGGCGCGGTGGCCAGCTTCCGCAACGACATCTACGCCGAGCCGCTGGCCCTGATGCAGTTCGTGGCCAAGAACAACATCGTCTGGAAGGTGCGTCCCGACCAGAAGGTGGTGGTCAAGGGCGAATGGGACACGCCCGCCCAGCGGCTGGACGCGGCGGAGAAGATCTTGACGCAGCTGGTCAAGCTGACCAAGGCGGCCTGATCTCACGGTTCAGGTGACCACGTCCGGATCCCGCCAGCCGCCGGCGCGCCGGTTTGGCAGGGTCGGGGAAAGCTTCGAGAAGGAGATTTCCGATGGCCACGATCACCAGGTCCGTCGATGTCGCGCCCTCGCCGGACGAGGTCTGGGAGGCCGTGCGCGCCTGGGGCCACGTTCATCAACGCCTGTGCCCGGGCGTGCTGACCGACTGCAAGGTCGAGGGCGAGGCGCGGATCGTCACCTTCGCCAACGGCCTGGTCGCCAAGGAACTGATCGTCGCCATCGACGACGAGGCCCGGCGGCTGGTCTGGGCGGTTGTAGGGACGCAGCTGCTCAGCCACCACAACGCCTGCATGCAGGTTGTGGCGGAAGGCGAGGGCAGCCGCATCGTCTGGACCGCCGACCTGCTGCCGCATGAGGCTGCCCAGCAGGTGGCGGGCTTTATGGATCTGGGCTGCGCGGCGATGAAGACAACGCTGGAACAGTCCTGAAACCCTCCGCCCGCCGCGGGGGCGGCCTGGGTGGGGCGCCAAGGCGCTTTACCGTCTGCTTCCCGCGTAGGCGGCGATTCCGCTTTCGACCCATTGCGGACCTTTGCACACCAGCACATGCTGCGGAACATGATCGACTACGTTTCAAGCCTGATGCAGGCGAACGCTTTAAGCACCAAAGCCGCAGTCGTGGCTCAGGTGCCTGTTGGCACGCCGATAGCGCAAGCGGAACAGACCATGCGTCGCGCCGGGTTCAAGTGCTCGCGTATGGTAAACGAGAGCTACGCCGACTATGCGAACAGAGGTGGCGCGCAGGTAACTAGGGGGCCAGCGAATTTTCTTTTCTGCGATTCAGGTGCTCGCCGGACCCGTAGCTGGTTCGTATCCAAACGATGGCAGGTCTCGCTGGAAGATGTGGGGGGACGCGTCGCCTACGTAGGCGTCGGCGTAGGTCTCACCGGCCTCTAAACTGGCTTTGAGTCCGACAACCACCCCTAGCTGACCTTCGGAATGTCCGCTTGGCCAAGCCTCTATCCGCCCCGGATTAAAGCCTCGCCGCTGGCGGATGATGTCAGGGGTGTTCCGGAAAGGTCGAACCCGAACCCTCCGCTGGGAGAGGGTTTCGAGACATATGCCCTGCGTTCAGAGAGCAAACTCGCGCGATTTCAACGCCTTAAATTTTCTCGACCCGAACTTATCCCCACCCTCCAAACCGCCCGCATAATGCTTGCACCTGGAAGCACGGGGAGGGCGCACGTACGGCGACCGATG
>ERZ511473.856-NODE-856-length-36893-cov-8.921284_pt1 | contig 36893 bp, 41 predicted proteins | sample MGYA00374947_ERZ511473 | MGnify/ENA primary metagenome ERZ511473 (study PRJEB26303, sample SAMN06343854) | sediment metagenome | isolation source: hot spring sediment | place: Canada: British Columbia | collected 2012-09-26 ... | reverse complement strand
GTTGTTCTAAAGGAATCACAATTAGGGATAATTCCTGAGATTAAGAACAATCATAAAAATCTTCTTATTCTTCTTACGGATGGGAATCTTAAGAGGGCAAGCACTACTTTAGGGCAGATGGTTTATAGAGCTGATAGGAATATCTTAGAGAGGCTAGGGGTAGAGAAAGTGCCTAGCGTTATAACTCAGGAAGGGGAAAGGCTTAGGGTTGAGGAAATAGTGGTTAATTAGGGTGTTACCTGAGGGTTAGTTTGGAGTCTTTTTTGCATTAATTGTATAGCGTCTTTAAGCAAGTTTGATGCATTGAAAATTTCTACTCCAATAAGTTTACCAGATGAATCAAGTTCAATACTTACTCCTGGGGAAACTTCAATAAATTCTCCTTCCTCTCCTTCTTTTGCAAGATAAAGAATGTCTTCCTGTTCATCATAGAGGACCTTAAAATATTTCATTCTATCTTTCTCCATCTACCACTTTTAACTCTATTTTCCTTTTGCCCCTTCTTGAGGGGATGTATAGTTAAAAGTTTAGCACAATCTTTTTCAATTATGTATGCTACCATTACGTCCCTGAGTTTATTATAAAGTGCAACCTCCATTATAGCAATGAAATGACCTGTTTCCTCATCATAATATCGTTCATTGGATTGTTCAAATATAATTTTGGGTAACTCATACTCTATTTTTCTCAAGCTTAATCTGTTTTCAAGATGTTTGGAATACTTTATCTGCATCTGGTTTAAACTATACACGAAAATTAAGGAACTTCTGCAACCTTTTTCTCTTTGGTTTTGTGGAATTTTCTTATTTTCTTCTTACTGATGGGAATCTTAATAGAGCAAGCACTACTTTAGGGCAGATGGTTTATAGAGCTGATAAAGGTATTTTAGATAGGCTAGGGGTAGAGAGAGTACCAAGTGTTATAACTCAGGATGGGGAAAGGCTTAGGGTTGAGGAAGTGCCGATTAAAAGTTCTAAAGATTAGCTTAATTCTTTTTCAATAATATTTTTCATGTTAGTGAATACTTCTTCTACTGATGGTTCTTTACAGGGTACGTGTTTTTCCGTTTCTCCAAATGGTAGACTTTTTATTAAAAGGTTTTATAATTAATACAGGGGTGAATCTGTAATGGGTAGTGTTATTTCAACTAAAGTAGATGATAGGATAAATGAGCTTCTAGAGAAACTTGCCAAAGAGTTGAATGTGAGTAAAAGCTGGATTATTCAGCAAGCTATTATGCAGTATTTGGATAGATATGATGACTATCTTTCTGACATAAGGATTGCGTCTATTAGAGAAACTGTGAGTCATGAGGATGTATTAGAAGAATATGGCTTACAAGATAGAATGGGACATAAGAGCTTACAGGGAACTAAAAGAGATAAATAATAAAGATGCGGTTCGTATACTGAATGCTGTCAATAAACTTTACAAACAACCGTATGTGTCAGGAGAACCACTTGAAGGAAAGTTTAAAGGTAAATACAGAATGAGGGTGGGTGATTATAGAGTAATTTATTGGGTTAAGGAAGATGAAAAAACTGTTTATATCATATCTGTAGGTCACAGAAAGGATATATACAGATGAGGAAGATAAATCAGTTTGGTGGGAGTTGGACTGAGGATAAGTTAAATCGCCTAAGAAAATACTTATCAGCATATACCACAATTTTTACAAAAAATCAAAAAGCTAGATATTATAAGACTGTATATGTCGATGCCTTTGCTGGCACTGGTTATAGAAGTGCATATTTAAGTGTAGGTACTATTGGTATTTTCCCTGAGCTAGAAGAGGAAGATACTCAAAAGTTTTTAAAGGGCAGTGCTATTATTGCGTTAGAAACCGAACCTTCTTTCAATCAGTATCTGTTAATAGAACGTGATCCTGAAAAAGTTGAGGAACTACAAAAGCTTAAAGAAAAGTTTCCGCATAAGGAAATCAAAGTTATAAATGAGGATGCAAATATTTATCTGAAAAAGTGGTGTCAAGAAACGGATTGGTGTCATTTTCGTGCGGTAGTTTTTCTTGATCCTTATGGTATGGAAGTTGATTGGTCACTAATAGAGGCAATTGGGAAAACACAAGCAATAGATCTCTGGATATTGTTTCCTCTGGGTATTGCTGTAAATCGTTTGCTAACTCACAACAATTTACCACCTCCCGAGTGGGAACGGGCATTAACGAGGATTTTTGGTACAGAGGAGTGGAAGGAAGCTTTCTATTCTCATCGTAAAGAGGCAACGTTGTTTGGGGAACAGGAAAGATATATAAAAGATGCTGATTTTGACATAATTGGTAAATTTTTTATTGATCGTTTAAAAACGGTTTTCTATAGGGTAGCTGAAAACCCGTTACCTTTGCGTAATTCCCGAAGTATCCCCATCTATCTTTTATGTTTTGCTGCTGGAAATCCAAAAGGGGCAGATATAGCAATAAAAATAGCTCAACATATTCTTGGGAGATAAGAGATGGCAGGGATTTCAAAAATTGAATGGACACATAGGACGTGGAATCCTGTAACCGGATGTTCAAAGGTTAGCACTGGCTGTGCTCATTGCTATGCAGAGAGATTTGCTTTACGTCTAAAGGAAATGGGAAATCCACGATACAAAAATGGTTTTCGTTTAACTCTACATGAAGACCTTCTTGATTTGCCTCTTAGGTGGAGGATACCATCTCTTATATTTGTTAATTCAATGTCTGATTTATTTCATGAAGATGTACCTATTGAGTTTATCAAGAGTGTATTCAATACAATGGTAAAAGCAGACTGGCATATTTTTCAGGTGCTAACAAAGAGGTCAGAAAGGTTAAAGGAAATAGCTTCTCTTCTTCCGTGGTCACCGAATATATGGATGGGTGTTAGTGTTGAACTTCCAAGGTACTATTTTAGAATTGATCATTTAAGAGAGGTTCCTGCAATGGTTCGTTTTATTTCCTGTGAGCCTCTTTTAAGTGAGCTTCCCAATCTACCTCTTGAAGGGATTCATTGGGTTATTGTAGGTGGTGAATCTGGACCTAAGGCAAGACCGATTAAGCCCAAGTGGGTAGAATCAATAAGGGATCAATGTAAACAAAAGGGTGTAGCATTTTTCTTTAAGCAGTGGGGTGGAATTCACAAGTGGAGAAGTGGTAGGAAATTAAATGGAAAGGAGTATAATGAGTTTCCTGATACTTCGCATTTGAGGACTTTTAATGGCTTTCAGCTAAGTTTGTGGAGAAAATGATGGGTAAGGAAATATTGGTTCTAGATAGAGTTCTATTGCTTCTTTTATATTTGCTAAAGCTTCTTCCTCTGTCTCTCCTTCACTAACGCATCCAGGAAGAGATGGTACATATACTGTATATCCACCTTCTTCAGCAGGTTCTAAAATTACTTTAATTCTCATGTTATTTATATTACCTTTCTTTTGGCTTTTTTCAAACTATTTGTGGTAAAGCATATTTCAGCTAAGTTTATTAAGGTGGAATAGCAGTAAAAGTTCGTATGGGCATAGTATAAGTTAGTAGTGAACTACTCCCAGCTTACGCAGGGAGCTTCCTGCTTCTAAGATTTGAGTTGCCCACTGAGAACCAACTCAACAGGTATTGCTCTCCTCTCCACAGAAAGGATATGCCCTGAATGTATAATGTATAAGAAAGCTTCATTCTCCTTGCTCCTCTACATACCTTTTTAAAACATCTAAAGCAACCTACCCTTCATCCCCTACCTCACGGAAGGGAACTTCCCGGTGGAGGAGTTAAATGGGTACTTTGGAAAGTATAATATCAGAGTATATACTTATAAAGAACTAGCTATGATAATCTCAACAACGTTATCAATTGGGAAACCTGAGAAGTTTTTCTCTTTTCCTCTTTTTCCAACCCCTAGAGTATTTGGACAACTAAAAGGGATATGGGATGAAATACTTGCAGAGAAAGCCCTAAAAAAGGAAATAAATCGGCTTTTAAAGGACTTTAAAACGCTGGGAAGCTTACTCCTTAAGGTTAAAACCCTAGATGAACTTGATCAGATTGTAGAGGATAACTTTAATCGTTATCTTATCTTAAAGATTCAGCTTTATAGCTTACTTGAATTTAAACTTGAGAATACACTTACCAAAGAAAATTTCTGGCATGAGTTTCTTGATTTGTATAAAAGGGGATGCGAAGAAATAAGTTCCCTCTTCAAAGATACAGCTCCAAAGTTTCTTTCCCAAGATAAAGCTGAGCTTTTAATTTCAGCTCTTGAAGGTGCAGTTCTCTATAGCACAAATCTTTTAGAAGCCATAATTTATGGTGATTTGAAAAATACTAAAACTATTGAGGAAACATGGGCTTTGTTTAATAAAGCTGACCTCTTATTATTTTCATCTTTTCTTGTTCTAAACAGGGAAATTAAAAGATACAGAAAAGAATCGCTTTCTCTTATAGCTGAAAAGGCAGATAACTACATTAACGAGATAGAAGACATAATACTATCAAATAATTTTGAGTTTGAAGAAGCTAAAGATACCATACCCCTGGATGAATATCTAAAGACCCATAACATCTAAATGCCATTTACTATTGAACTTGATAATAAAGCCCAGAAAGACCTTGGTGATCTAGATCCACTAACAAGAAGCTGGATATTGGAGAAAATAAGAATACTAGAAGATAAACCCTTTTTTATTGACGGAAAGAAAAAAAAGAAACTAAAGGGATATGAAAAACTCTACGAGCTAAAAATCCCTCCTTATAGGGTTATCTATTTAATAGAAGGGCAAAAGGTTATAATAAAACGTATAATTCACAGAAAAGAATTATATAGAAGTATTAGACAACTGTGAAAGTGGCTTTTATATACCCACTCAATTTCAGCAATACCCCTGACCATAAACTATCGTGGCAGTCAGTGATATTTGCTTCTGAACAGAAAAAACACTCTCAAGGATCTACTTTATTAATAACATAACATTAGGCAAAGTACTTTACTTGAATTGCAACATGATGGATTTAGTCTAAATCGTGCCCTCTTTTCTTCTATCCGCTGGAGCTAGATTTACGGTTATTCTTTTTAGTGGAAAATTATAACCACAGTTCTTTATAGCAGCCTTTACCCTTTCTTTGCTCTCCCTTACAGCACCTTCAGGAAGCCCAACGGTAGAGAACTGTGGAAAACCTGAAGCAATGTCAACCTCAACCTCTACAAGATAAGCATCGATACCAAAAACGGCACTGCTTAAAACCTTGGAGATCAAAACACCTCCTCCGTCTTACCAATTAAAGATCACCTAAGAAAGCAGAGGAGAAAGGAAGTCAAACAGACGCTTATTGAACTCCTCAGGTTTCTCTTCATGAGGAAAGTGACCACAGTCCGGAAGAATAAATAGTTCCATCTCAGGCCAAGCACGCTTTAAGCGATACGCAAGCTGAACAGGGAGCGCAGGATCCTCTTCTCCCCAAATAAGGAGTGTGGGTATCTTTATATCTGGTTTTATAGGAGCAGACCAGGAAACACTTACAGGAGGGCAACTGAAAACAACCTCTCTAAAGGTCTCATAAGCCTTTCCTGATGGGCCATGCCACACGCTCCTGTACAGTGAAAGCCAGGCCTCAAGGGTTCCTTCCTGGAAATAAGTCTCTGTATAGTGATTTATATCCTCTTCTGTAAAGGCGTGTTGATTCTCCACCCATGTCCAGAAACGTATAATGCTATGGGGAAATAGGTCTCTTCGTTTCAGTTGATGGTCAATCCAGGGACTTAGATTGTTAATCATCCATATATACCACGAGTTTAGAGGACGAAGTTCCCTTCCCAAAGGAGCATCAACTATAATCATCCTAGAAAACATATCGGGTTCCCTGTAAACAGCTATAGGAACTATACTTCCACCCCAGTCATGTCCTAAAACAGCCGGTTTGTTAAGACCCAAAGCCCTTACAAGAGCTACCAGATCTTCTGCCATAGTACGCACATCGTAACCCCTTTGGGGCTTGTCCGATTTTCCAATCCCCCTTAGATCATAGGATACTACTGTAAACCTATCAGATAATCCTGAAAGCTGGTGTCTAAATGAATACCAGTCTTCTGGAAACCCGTGAACGCAGACAATTGGTGGCCCACTTCCCGCCATAACAACATGATGCTCAACACCGTTAGCCTTAACCATAACATGCTTAAAACCCATATCTACCAGACCACCTCCTTACTGGATATTTTACTCCTCAACTATAGCGACCGGCCTTACCCAGCCTGCACTTCCACCCTTTATCTTTATAGGGAAACAAGCTACCTTAAACCCATAGTGTGGAAGAAGATCCAGGTTGGTCAGTTTTTCGATTTGACAGTACTCTTTCTCTATACCAGCAAAATGAGCACCCCATATAACGCTTCTATCCCCTGTTTTTTTAAACTCCTCAACCATTGCCCAAAAGGGTCTATCCCATCCTGCAGCATCTATTCCCATTACCTTAACTCCCTGTTCGCATAGCCAAAGGGTAGATTCCCTTCCCATACCCGGAAACTTGGTCCAGTAATCTACACTACCCCATAGCTTGTCCGCCCCTGTCATGATAAGAACAATATCAAACGGCTTAATCCTGTATGAAATCTTATCAAGAGCCTTCTTTAAATCCTCAACGGTTATCAACTCACCCGGTTTTTTGTGTCTCATATCTATTACGACCCCATCGCCATAGAACCACTCAACCGGGACCTCATCTATTGTTTTTGCCTTCCTTCCCTCTGACACAGGATGGTAATGCCACGGAGCATCTATATGAGTTCCAACGTGTGTGCCTATTGTAACGTACTCATTTGCCCAACCAAGTCCTCCGGGAAGGTCATCTTTGCTACACTGAAAGCGCTTTGTCATATACTCTACCGTTTCTTTGTGTCCCTCATACCTTATTTGCAAGAGCTGGTGTTCGGGTCCAGGAACAGGCTCTATAACCAAACTGAGATCTATAATTTTCCTTACCCTATCCATTGTGGTTAAATTATATTTATAAAAGTTACTTTCATCAATGTTTTTAGGTAAAAAAACAAAAAAGTTAATAGTGGTTACCCCATCCGATAAAAAGATAGGGGAGACAAGCATAAGAGAAGCTCATGATAGGCTACTACTACATAGAGCAGTTACAGTGTTTATATTCAACCCCAGAGGTAAGTTACTGATCACTAAAAGAAGCAGAAAAAAAAGGCTCTGGCCTCTTTACTGGGAAAGCTCCTGCTCAACCCATGTTTATGCAGGGGAAACATATAAAACCGCAGCTAAGAGAAGGATAAAAGAAGAGCTAGGTATAGAAACAGAGCTCAAACTGGCTTTAAAGTTCACCTACACCGCAAGGTATAAAAACCTGGGAGGAGAAAATGAGGTCTGCTGCTTATTTACGGGTAAGTACCAGGGTAGAATCAAGCCAAACAAAGAAGAGATAGAAGGTTTTAAATGGATAGAACCCAAGAGGCTATTAAAAGAGACCAAGGACAGGAGACGTAAAAGATTTGCTCCCTGGTTAAAAATTGCACTGTGTAGGTACATAAGACTAAGCAAGGATAAACAGGCAGAAAAAACTACTTCTCCCCAATGATGTACCTACACCCACTTGGACCAACCCTTGCAGAATGAACTGTACCTGCCGGAACATCAAACCGGTCACCTTTTCTGTATGTATTCGTTTTTCCCTCTGATGTAACAGTTATTTCACCCTCGAGAACCACATGCGCTGTAACCCCCGGGTGGGTGTGGTCTGGATAGAATGTCCCTGGAGCGTCTTCCCATACGTAGATGTTAGTAAACCCTTCCTCCATTAGTTTTTTTCTAATATCTTTTTCCTTCATAGTGTAAGTGCTTCCTCAAGTAGCTTTTTTGCATGCATTAATCTCTCTGTTCTTTTCTTCTTTCTCTCCTCTGCTTCTCTCCAGTGTTTTATCTCGGTCTTAGTGCTTGGAGTAAAGCTTGGAACTGACCTTGGTCTACCATCCTCCCCAATATGCACAAATGTCAGGAATGCTGAACCTGTATGTCTTTGTTCTCCAGTCCTTAGATTTTCTGAAATCACCTTTATTCCTATCTCCAAAGAAGTGCTTCCAACGTAGTTTAATCCAGCCTTTAGAATAACAACATCCCCTACCCTTATAGGTGAAAAGAAGTACAGGTTATCAACTGAGCCTGTAACTATTATTCCCCTTACAAACCTTGCAGCCAGTATAGCTGCAGTCTCATCCACATCCATCATAAGCTTTCCAACAGACATTAGATTTCCAAAAAGGGCATCTTCGGGAAGCACAACCCTTAGGGTTTCCAGTTTCCAGCTAAGCTCAGTATCCTCATCCTCTATAAGACCCAGTTTCTCTTCCTTTTGCATAAGTCTGGTAACCCTTTCCTCTTTTCTCTTCTTTGCCTCAAGATATATAACCTCCTCTTTTTCATTGGCAGGTACAATACAATCTTTTATAACCCTTGGTCTTGCATCACTATCAACTGCCACATACGCTAGATGCGAAATTGTTGTTAGTTTCTTCTCTCCCGTCTGGGGGTTTTCTGAGTATACCCTTACTCCCACCTCTAGAGAGCTCTTACCAATATACTCAACCCAGCTATCAAGTATCACAATCTCCCCTACCTTAACAGGATTAAAGAAATCTATACTGTCAGTTGCACCAAGAACCGTAACACCCTTTGCAACCCTTGAAGCAGCAAGCCCCCCAACAATCATGATCCAGTTCATAAGCCTTCCACCGTGTAGTGTTCCAAGGGGATTTGCATACTCTGGAAAAACAAACTGAACCATCTGGGTAAGTGTTTCCTTAATACTAGGCACCTATCCACCTACCAAAGAACTTAATGCATCCAGCGAACATCAAAACGATATAACCCTTCTTCCCTTGCTATCCTTATAGCTTCCTCATACTCTGCACGTGAGGTCGGACGAGCTATACGTTCATACTTCTTAGGAAACCGCAAAACCCTTCCCTCAGGTCTGTACTGATCCATTATGTTTATGTAAGTATCCCTAGAGACCTCCTGTGCAAGGAAACGAAAGATCTCTCGTGTTCCAGCAACCCTATTTGGCATAACCAGATGACGAACAAGAAGCCCCCTTAGAGCAAGCCCATTTTCATCAAATTTGAGCGGACCTACCTGTCTGTGCATCTCCTTTATAATCTTGCAGGCAACTTCTGGATAATCCCTTGCTGCCATATAAAAAAAGGATAAGTCCCTATCCCAGAACTTAAAATCTGGCATGTATATATCAACTATACCATCCATAACCTCTAATGAGTGTAGGGAATCGTATGCGCTTGTATTGTAAACAATGGGAATCTTTAAACCCAACTCTATAGCCAATGGAATGGCTTCCATAATTTGGGGAACGACATGCTCAGGGGTAACAAAATTTATGTTATGACAACCCTTTTCCTGCAGATAGATCATAACCCTTGCAAGCTCTGCCGGAGTTAGTGCCGTTCCATTTCCTTCCCAAGATATGTCAAAATTCTGACAGAAAACACACTTTAGGTTGCAAAAGGAAAAGAAAATGGTACCGGAACCAAACCATCCCCTTAGACAGTCCTCCTCACCAAAGTGAGCAAAGGCACTTGCAACATAGGCGTAACGACCGGTTCTGCACACAGCGGTTTTATTCTCCAGTCGATTCACATGACAGTTACGAGGACAAACCTCACATTCTCTTAGTAACTCAAGTGAGCGCTCTACCTTCTCTTTTAACAAATCTCTTTTGGTTTCGTAGGTCAGCAGATAAGCAGGAACAAACTCTTTACGTGGGATAACCCATTTTGGGTCAGAAACATAGTCTGGAGGTTTATTTCTAAATACCCTTATCATATAAAAAAGTTTAATTTTTTTAAAACCTGGTATCAAGTAGAAAATGTGTTAGAATTAACTGGTATGAAAGGGCTTTTTCTTTACCTTATTATGGTATTTATTTTTACCATTTTTGCATCCATACCCACCTTTGCAGAAAAAACCAACATCAGACTAAAACAGAACCAAGATAACTACGAAGAAACCCACAGAGTGTGGAAGCTGGAGATAAGTGTACCAACTCAAAAACCATCTTATCCACAATTCTACATATGGGACAAACACCAACCGTATTTACAAACCTCTCTTCCCCTTAGCTTTGCCAACAGAGTACGTTTAAGATAAACTCACACTCAAAATACCGCGTGTATGTTTAAAACTCCTGTTGCTAAAAACAATCCAAAGGCAGTCTTTGGCTGGTGTATGTATGACTGGGCCAACTCCGCCTACGTTACCACTGTTGCCGTTGGATTGCTTCCAATATATTTTGCCTCAGTGGTTGTTGGTTCAGAAGGTATAGTTATCAGAAATACCCACTACAGTGCAACCGCAATATGGGGTTTTACAGTAGGAACAGCTTCTCTTATCACCTTTATTCTTGCTCCTGTTTTAGGTGCTATAGCAGATTTTACAAACACAAAAAAACGCTTTTTGCTGTTTTTTGCATACACAGGTTCCCTCTTTACCATACTCCTTTACTTCTCTGAAAAGGGAGATATCTGGAGAACAGTAGTCTTTTTTATCATCGCTCAGGTCTGCTTTATAAGTGCAAACGTATTCTATGATGCTTTTTTACCACACATAGTAACTAGGGACAAAATGGATATGGTATCTGGAAAGGGATTCGCATACGGTTACATAGGAGGTGGAATTCAGTTTGCACTTTCATTTGCACTGATTGCCTTCCACAAAAGATTGTGTATATCACAGGCTCAAGCGGTCAGGATAGGGATCTTAACTGCTGGTCTCTGGTGGGCATTTTTTACCCTGTTTTTAGCTAAAAACCTTATAGAAATACCTTCAAACTCTTATTCTGAATCAAAAGCTAACCCCAAAAAGCACAGTTTCTTACATTACACAAGGATCGGGTTCATAAGGGTTGTCGAAACTGCAAAACATGTTAGGAGGTTTAAACACCTAGTTTTGTTTCTTTTTGCATACATGTTTTATAACGACGGAATACAAACCGTAATAAACATGGCAACAATATACGGAAAAGATGAACTTAACCTTCCAACAACCACTCTTCTCCTTACCCTACTTATGGTTCAGGTTGTTGCTTCGGTAGGAGCAATTGCGTTTAGCAAAATCTCAGAGAGATTTGGAACAAAAAAAACGGTTATGCTAACACTTATACTCTGGTCTATTATAGTGCTATGTGCTTACTTTGTGAAAACAACCAAAGGATTTATTGGAATAGGAATCATGATAGGAACGGTTATGGGAGGGTCCCAAGCACTTAGTCGTTCATTTTACGGCTCCATAATCCCTAAAGAAGCAAGCGCGGAATTCTATGGATTCTACAATATCTTTACAAAGTTCTCAGCTATCTGGGGTCCTTTTATATTTGCTACCGTTCATCAGGTTACAGGAACAGCCAGAAACTCCATTCTCTCGGTAGTTGTCCTTTTTTTGCTTGGTTTTCTTATTCTGTGCTTTGTCGATGAAAAAAAAAGCACGTAAAAGCGAAGGCCTGGACTTATTTAACGGTCATATAAGCTGATATCAAACAAACCACCTAACTTTTCCTAACCTCCTTAAAAAACTCAACTTTTATAAAAAACTTGACAATCTCTTTGGGTATCTGTTAGGATTTAAGTCCAGAAGATAAAGGGGGGTAGATTTTTCCAATTTGGCTCTTTTAAAGTTATCCACACCCTGTTGATAAGCTGTGGAAAAGTTGTTATTTTTTGGGAGGATTTGGAGGAAGTATATTGGCTAAGAGAGTAACCCTAGGACGTAGCCTTAAATCCCTTTTTTCAAAACACGAGGAAACAAGTGACAAGGGCTTAGAGACCCTTATACCCTCGCTTTCCTCTTCTACTATCATCCGTCAGAAAAAAACCGAAGATAATAAGATTGAGTGGGAAAACGTTCTTGAGAGAATAAAGAAAAAATCAAACCCACAGGTTTTTTTCTGGTTTGCACCTCTTAAGCTGGTTTCTCAAACAGAGGAATCTGTTGTGCTTAAAGCAAAAAGCCAGTTTGATAGGGACTGGATAAACAACCACTATATAGACTTCATAAGCGACACCATAAAAGAGGTTCAGGGAAAAAAATACGAGGTAAAAATAATAGCAGAAAGCGAAAGTACAGAAGTTATAAGAGAAGAAACGGAGCCTAATCTTTCTAGAGAGGCTCCTAAAGAAACTCTTTTTGCTGGCTTTCTAAATCCAAACTACACATTTGAAAGATTTGTTGTTGGACCAAGCAATCAGTTTGCCCATGCAGCTTCTGTTGCAGTAGCAAGGAAACCAGGAGAGGCATACAATCCCCTCTTCATATACGGTGGTGTAGGGCTTGGTAAAACCCACTTAATCAATGCAATCGGTAACTACATACTTAAAAACATTGCCCCTATGGCAAGGGTAGCATGTATATCAGCTGAGCATTTTACAAATCAGGTCATCAACAGCATAAAATCCAACAAGATGGAGGAGTTTAGAAACAGGTATAGATTTGGATGTGATGTGCTGCTTATCGACGACATTCAGTTTATAGCTGGCAAGGAAAGCACCCAAGAAGAGTTCTTCCACACGTTTAACACCCTATACGAATCGAAGAAACAGATAGTTATTACAAGTGATAAATCTCCCAAAGATATGTCTTATCTTGAAGAGAGGTTAAGATCAAGGTTTGAGTGGGGACTAATTACTGACATTCAACCACCGGAGATGGAAACCAAGGTTGCAATACTAAAAAACAAAGCAGAGTCTGAAGGGGTTGTAATCCCTAATGAGGTAGCCATTTATCTGGCCCAAAATATCACATCAAATATAAGGGAGCTTGAGGGCACTTTGATAAACATAATAGGCTACGCAAAACTCTTAAACACCGAGATCACTCTAGACCTAGCTAGAGATGTTCTGAAAAACATTATAAAGGAACAAGATAAGAGGATCCTCAGCATAGAGTCAATACAAAAGGAGGTTTCCAGTTTCTTTGGAATAAGGCTCCAAGACCTTAAGTCAGAAAGAAAGCAAAAAAACATTGCAATTCCAAGACAGATTGCTATGTACCTTGCAAGAAGATACACAGGAGCCTCGTTTCCAGAAATTGGAGAAAAATTTGGGGGTAAGGATCACTCTACGGTTATACACGCTGTAAGAAAAATAGAAACTGCCATAGCAGAAGACTCTACACTAAGGGGTACCGTAGAGGCTATATCAAGAAGAATAGAATCCCTAAGAAACAGTGGATAAAAAGTGAATAACATGTGTATAGGTCTGTGGGAAAACCTGTGGAACAATCTGTGGATAAAAAATTTACCAAGCGGTTGTGGATAAATTGATGGGGTTATCAACAGGTTTATCAACACAAAAAAGGAAATATTTTAGATGACATACGGCTCTTATCCACAAATCCACAACCCCTACTACTATTACTATTATATTAAAATAAAAAAATAACTTAGGAGTAGAAGGAGATGTTAAAGTTCAGTGCTGATGTAACAAGGCTTTCAGAAAAATTAGGACTTGTCCAAGGAATATCTGAGAGGCGTGCAACAATGCCTGTGCTTTCTCACGTTTTAATCTCCGCATCCAAGGAGGGACTTAGATTTTCTGCAACTGATCTCGAAACGACCATGATTACCTGGTGTGATGCCAGAATTGGTGGAGAAGGAAGTATAGCAGTTCCAGCACGGAAGCTATATGAGGTCTTAAAAGCACTGCCACATTGTGAGGTTGAGGTTGAAGAGATTGGAAATCACTGGGTTCAGCTAAAAACCCAATCCGCAACATTTAAAATTGCAGGTCTTCCTGGTGAAGATTTCCCCGCTATTCCTGAGTTGTCTTCGGAGTCCCTATTTCCCATCAATGGCTCTTTAATTGATGATATGATATCTAAGACCATTTTTGCTGTTTCTCCTGATGAGCTTAGAAGAAACCTTTCTGGAATATGCTTTGAAAAAACGGGAAAACAAAGCCTTCGTCTTGTTGCTACAGATGGTCACAGGCTCTCTTTCATTGAAAAGAATATAGAAAGCGACGTAAAGCTTTCCCGTAGTGTTGTTGTTCCTAAAAAGGGTGTATCCGAATTGCGCAAGATAGTTAAACTCTCAGAGAGTATAAGGATAGGGTGTGGAAAGAATTTCTTTATGGCTGAGGGAGATGGAATCGTTCTTATTGTAAGGCTTATAGATGCGGAGTTTCCTGACTATAAGCAGGTTATCCCCGAGGTTACAAAAAGCAGCCTTCAGGTAAAAAGAGATGATTTTTTAAGTGCATTAAAAAGGGTTTCTGTTATCTCCTCTGAAAAAACAAGGAGTGTTAAATTGATAATAGAGGATGGAAAAATGACTCTGATCTCCGTATATCCTGAGATAGGAGAGGCCAGGGAAGATATAAGTGTGGATTTTCAAGGAGAGGCTCTGGAGGTGGGATTTAATGCCAGATACCTTATGGATGTTTTAGAAGCTATAGGGGAAGAGTCTGTTTACATAGGGATAACCGATGAGCTAAGTCCTGCAGTAATCAAACCCATCGGAGAAGAGAAATACGTGTCGGTTATAATGCCTATGAGGGTATAGTTTTTTTATGCTTGAACTCGTTTTCCCTGATCTGTGTCCATATTGCGAATCACCGTTTAGGGGTAGAGGATTTTGCAGTAAGTGTTTAAAGAGTATAAGGTTCATAAAGGGTAGTGTCTGTTTAAAGTGTGGTGTTCCTTTTAACTCACATTCGCAAACGGCTTCACATCACCTATGTGGATTGTGCCTTAGCGGTAATGAGTTCTGTTTTCACAGGGCCCGTTCTGTTGCAGTGTATGATGGGATGCTAAAGGAGATGCTTCATAAGTTCAAGTATAATGGGAGGTTAAGTCTTGGAGAACCTATTTCTCAGGTTTTTGTAGAGGGTTTTCCATCTGACTTTGAACCGGTGGATTTAGTTGTTCCTGTTCCTTTGCACTTAAACAAGCTTAGGAAAAGAGAGTATAACCAGTCCTTGATTCTCGGGTTAAAGGTTGCTAAGTTCCTTGGGGTTTGCATTGATCCATTTGTTATTAAGAGAGAAGTTGATACAAAACCACAATTTGAAATTACAAACAGGTCTGAGAGGTTGAGAAATGTAAGAAATGCCTTTAGGGTTGTAAACACAAAAAAGGTAAAAAATAAGTCTGTTTTGGTTTTAGATGATGTTTTTACAACCGGTTCTACAAGTAATGAGTGTTCAAGGGTGCTTCTTGACGCAGGGGCTTCTTGTGTTCAGGTTGTAACCCTAATGAGGTCTTTATCTGATTGATTTATTTGACTTTAAAAACTATTTACATTAGATTTAAGTTGTTTACTTAAAAAAATGTACGGAAAGTTTGTAGGTCTTGACATAGGAAGTGAGAGTATAAAAATTGCCCTTGTTAAGAGGGGAATTAGAAGGGTAGAGTTGGTTAAAACCCTTTATTTTAATTTCTCTGATCCTTCTGGAATCTCTGGCATCTTGGAGAAAATCTTTAGGGAAAACAACCTTCCACCAAGTGATGTTGCAACATCTGTACGAAAGGCTCCGGTATCCATAAGGATTCTTAGTTTTCCGTTTTCCGATCCCAAGAAAATAGACCAGGTGTATGAGTTTGAATTGGAAAGTGTCTCTACTTTTGATCCAAGGGATAAGGTTCATGCCTATCACCTTATAAAGGGTCAAAAGGAAAGCGAAGCAATAACATGCATGTTCAACAAAGAAGATGTAAAAGAGGTAATAGATATCTGTGAGGCGGGAGGAGTTGATCCAAAGGTTATAACCCTTTCTGCAGTTGCTTTTGTTTCTTTAAATGAGTTCCTTTCTGGACAGAGGCCTGTTCTTCTTGTAAATATCGGTGCATCCAAAACGTCTTTTTCCCTTTTTGACGAGCTGGGGCTTAAAAGAATAAGATCCTCAACAAAGGCAGGAGACTATGTTGCCAGAATTATTTCAAACGGTTTTAATGTACCTAAAGAGGAAGTAGAGAGGATAAAGAAACAGGGATTCTATGATGATGGGAGATCAGATATTTTAAGAGAGGGTGTAAGACCTGTTGTTGATGATATAAGAAAAACCATACAGTTTTTTGAGCTTGATTTAAGGGATGAAATAAAGACTGTTCTTGTTTCAGGTGGATTCTCTCTTATCCCCGGTTTTATAGACTACCTTAGAAAGGAGTTAAAAAGAGATGTGAGGATGCTTTTTATTCCGGACCTTGGTGAGAAAAACTCTGCTGTTTTTGCAGAATCTTTTGCCCTTGCTCTCTATGGTAGCGGGTTTAGAAGGGGTTGCCTTAACCTAAGAAAGGGAGAATTCAGGTATACCGGTAAAACCGAGGGGCTGGAAAGGACATTTATGGTACCATCTGTTTTGTTTTCTCTGCTTCTAGTGCTTCTACTTTACAGGTCTGGGGCAAGATACTTTGAGTTAAAAGATGAAATTCGGGAACTGGAAACGCGGATAGAAAGGAGTGTAAAGGACGTTTTCCCCAATATGGGGACGGTACCCAAGCCAGTGGCTTTTATGGAAACAGAGGTAGGTAAACTCAAGCAAAAGCTACAAATTCTTGAGGAAATCAAAGGAGGAGCTACACCTCTGGATGTATTAAGGGATATATCAATAAGCATTCCTGGAAATGTGAATCTAAGGGTAGATGAGATCACATTTATCGATGGTTCAGTGGTAAGAATAAGAGGGCAGTGCAGTTCTTCTGAGGAGGTATTAAGGATTGAAAGGGCCCTTTCAAATTCGGGTTTTTTTAAAAGGGTTACTCGGGATTCAACTGAAACAAGTCCAAACAAAAGTATAAGGTTTCAAATATCTTTGGTTGTAAACAATGGATAATAGTGTGCTTTCTGAGAATTTAAGAGGCATTGCAAATCAGATACGGGAGAGGATTGAACGCCTTACCTACTCTAAAAGGGATAAGAGGGCTTTAGTTCTTGGTGGGATAGGGCTACTTGTTTTGCTTGCTTATGTGGTTTTTCAATTCTTTTCATCTAGAAACGAGGTACTTGAAAAGCGGTTAAAAATGCTACAAGAAGACCTTGTTAAGGTAGAGTCTTTAAAGTCCGAGTATATAGAGTCTAGAAAGAAGATAGAAGAGATTACAAAGAGCATGACAGGTGGGGATGAGGACTTAATCTCTTTGGTTGAGAAGGCATTAATAGGAGCTGGGGTTGAAAGAGGTAATTTCTCAATTACCTCGCGCTCACCGTCATCGGGAGATATGTATGATGAGATGAGTGTTGATGTCGAAATAAACAGGATTTCACTCGGTAGTCTGGTGGAGGTACTCTATGGCCTTCAGACAAGGCCTTCTTTTCTTAAGATTTCTAATTTTCGTATTCAAACAAGATTTGATAACCCGGATTTGATTAAAGCTTCTTTTCGTGTATCTACTTTTAAGTTTAAGCGGGTAATCTGATATGTTAAAAGGGGTTTTAAAACACCTGGTTGGGTTAAAAAAAACACCTAGGCTTCTGTATATATTGTTTTTTACAGTGGCATTTTTTACGTCGTTTTATTTAACCTTTCCCGTGGATAGCATAAAGCAAAGGGTATTGTATGAGATACAGAGAACCACCCACTTTAGTGCTGAAATAAGCAGTATCAGTGTATATCCTGTATCCACAGTTAAGCTTTCAGGGGTAAGAGTATACACAAATGGTTCTTTTTTAGACATTAGGGAACTTTATCTAAAACCTTCCCTATTCTCTCTTGTATCCGGTAGATTAAGGATCCCTTTTAAGGCTCTTGTTTTAGGGGGAGAGGTTAAGGGAAGTTTTGTCTATAACCCTTCTCTTGGAAAAGTAGAGGGGCTGGATGTAAGATTTGTTAACCTAAACATAGAAAAGCTGCCATCTTTTATCTCCTCAGCTACAGGGAGTTTTCCGGGATTTTCAGCCAGTGGTTTTCTAAGTGGAAGTGTCTACGTTGAGCTTTTACCTGAAGTTAGGGGAAATTTTTCATTTAATATTGATAGGTTGGGAATTCAGAACCTAAAGGTTAAAGGAGTTGTTTTCCCTCCATTTACTGATCTGGAGTCCAGTTTTAAAGGATACATAGAAGATGGGATAACAAGGGTAGATGAATTAAGGTTTGAAGGGAATGAGATCAAAGTTGTCCTTGCAGGTATTATGCCCTTACCGTGGGAGATAAGAAAAGGGGGAAAGATTGACCTTGGATTTAAACTCAGGTTAACGGGGTCAAAACTTGGAGTTTTAAAAACGTTTTTGGCTCCCCATTTGGTTCCACAGGGTGATGGAAGCCTGGGTGGAAAGATTGCGGGTACAATTTACAATCCAAAAGTTATAAAAGAACCTGTTGATTTTTAGTATACTCCATATCCAAAAGACTCCTGCCTGTTAATTGCCTTGCTGTTAATTTTTAATTCGTTTTTGTGTTATCTTTATCTTGAGGAGGTGCTGGCAAGATGAGATTGGGAATTAATGTCTTTTTTGTTTTTTCTATTCTTATTTTAAGTACCTTTTGTGTTTTTGCTGAGGATAAGGTAGATAAATCTGAAGAGGAGATGTTTATATCTGGAATAGGGTTTGATAGGCAGGCTCAAACTCCCGTTGTTTTGCTTTTGGGTAAGGAGAGCAAAAAGATACTACCTATCTGGATTGGTTTGTGTGAAGCAAGATCCATTGAGTTAAGTCTATCTGGGGAGGTAGCCCCTCGTCCTCTTACGTATGATATGGTTGCAGCTCTTATAAGAACGCTTAAGGCAAAGGTGGAGAGGGTAACCATTGTTGATTTACGTGATCGTGTCTACTATGCTCAAATAGAGGTTTCGTTAAACGGTAATGTTTCAAAAATAGATGCGCGTCCAAGTGATGCCCTTGCTCTTGGGTTAAGAATGGGAGTACCTATATTTGTAAAGAAATCGGTTCTTGATAAGGCTACTTCGTTTGAGGGACAGGGGGAAAAGAGAGGGATATAGGTTTAATTTGGTTAACAGTTTGTAATTTGACATATTTTTCTCATATTGCTATCATTCTCTTCAAATTTTTTTTCGTGGATGGGTATGAAATCCTCAGAAGAACTGGAAATACTTAGAAGAAAGATAGACGAGGTTGACAGAAAGATACTGGAGCTTCTAAACGAGCGGGGAAGAATAGCGGTTAAAATCAGGGAACTAAAACAGGAAAATTCTTTTCACATTTATGATCCGGTAAGGGAAAGGGAGATTGAGGAGAACCTCAAAAAGATGAATAAAGGTCCTCTTTCTACAGAGTCCATTGTATCCATATTTCGTGAGATAATATCTGGTTGCCGCTCCCTACAACATAGACTTAAAGTTGCCTACCTTGGGCCTGAGGGAAGCTTTTCGCATCAATCAGCGTTTAAAGAGTTTGGAAGCTTGGCAGAGCTTATACCTTTGGAGAGCGTTGAGGAGGTTTTTGAAGAAGTTGAAAAGGGTAAGGCTAATTACGGGGTAGTTCCTGTAGAGAATTCGGTTGAGGGTTCAATAGGTATGGTGCTTGATATGTTTTTAAAATCTGAACTTAAAATCTACTCAGAGTCTTTTGAAAGGATAAGCCACTTTCTTCTTTCCAAAACTGGCAACTTGGGAGACATAAAGGTAGTTGCCTCTCATCCACAGGCCCTAGGTCAGTGTAGAAAGTGGTTGAGTAAGCATCTAAAGAATGTGGAAATTCGGGAGATGCCAAGCACAGCAAAGGCTGCTCAGGTTGCATCTCGTGACAAAAAAGTAGCTGCAATAGCGGGTAAGATTGCCGCCTCCATTTATGGGTTACGCATCGTGGAAGAACACATAGAGGATAATCCTTTAAATACAACTAGATTCTTTGTTATAGGAAAGGAAAGTGCTCGTCCCACGGGAGATGATAAGACATCTATAGTTTTTTCACTAAAGGATGAGCCCGGGAGGCTTCACAAGGCACTTTTACCATTTGCTGAAGCAGGTATAAACCTTACGAAAATAGAGTCTAGACCATCAAAGGAGAGACCTTGGGAATATGTTTTCTTTGTTGATTTTGAAGGACATATATGCAGTAAAGAGGTAAGAAAAGTCCTTTCAGAAGTTAAAAAAAACTCCATCTTTTTAAAGACTCTGGGTTCCTATCCTAAAGGGAAAAAAGAGGGGTTCTAGGGAGTTTATTTAGAAAAAGGAGGTTTGGTTTTGGTAAGGCCAAATGAATTTGTAAAGGATCTTGTTCCATATATACCTGGAAAGCCGGTTGAGGAACTTGAGCGTGAGCTTGGAATTCGAGATGCGGTAAAATTAGCTTCGAATGAAAATCCCCTTGGTCCTTCTCCCCTTGCCGTTCGTGCTTTGCTGGAGGTGGTTGGCAGTATAAATCGTTATCCAGATGGTGATGCCTTTTATCTAAGACACAAGCTGGCTATGAAACTTGGTGTTAAACCTGAGAACCTAATTTTTGGAAACGGCTCAAATGAGGTAATAGAGATTGCAGCAAGGACTTTTTTGAAACCAGGTGATGAGGCAGTTATGGGTGAGTTTGCTTTTATTGTCTTTCCCTTAGTAACCAAGGCTGTTGGTGCACATGCCATTTTATCTCCCATGCCCAATCTGGTTCATGATCTAAGGGATATGCTTGGGCGGATAACACCCAAAACAAGGATGGTTTTTCTTGCAAATCCTAATAACCCTACAGGTACTATGGTAAGAAGAGAGGAGCTTGAGTGGTTCTTAGAAAGGGTTCCAGAAGAGATAGTTGTTCTTATAGATGAAGCTTACTTTGACTACGTTGATGATCCCGAGTATCCAAACTCTCTTGATTACCACTCTCTTGGAAAGCCGATTATAACTGTTAGGACGTTTTCAAAGATCTACGGGCTTGCTGGACTGAGACTGGGTTTTGGTATCTCATCGGAAGAGATCATATCCTATATGAATCGTGTAAGAGAACCCTTTAATGTTAATTCCCTTGCCCAGGTTGCTGCGTTTGCTGCTCTTGACGATATGGAACACATAAGAAGGTCCAAAGAAGAGAATAAAAGAGGACTTAGGTATCTGCAGGAGGAGCTAAGGAAGTTAAAAATCAGTTTTATCCCTTCTTTTACCAACTTTATTCTTGTGGATTTGGGTTCAGATCCCATCCCGGTCTACAATGCACTTCTAAGAGAGGGGGTTATAGTAAGGCCAGTGGTTAACTATGGGCTGAAAACACATATTAGGGTAACTGTAGGATTGAGGGAGGAGAATGAAAGGTTTATATATGCACTCAGGAAGGTTTTAAGAAAGTAGGTAAATGCATTTTAAAAAGGTAGCTGTAGTTGGAATTGGTTTAATAGGTGGTTCCCTTGCTTGGGCTTTAAAGAAGTCTGGAAAGGTAGGGGAGGTTTTTGGTGTTGATGTGGATAAGGGGGCTCTAAGTTATGCAGTAGATAAGGGGATAGTAGATAGGGGCTCCAACAAAATTGAAGAGGTTAGGGATTCAGAGGTTGTTGTGGTTGCAACCCATGTAAGGTTTATACCTGAGATTGTAAGCTCACTTTCTTGTATTGGTTTAAAGGATACAGTAGTAACGGATGTGGGAAGTGTAAAAGAGAGTATAGTAAAGGAGGTAGAAAGAAGACTTCCTCCTTATGTTTACTTTGTTGGAGGACACCCTATAGCTGGAACGGAAAACTCCGGTGTTTGGTTTTCTGATTTTGCTTTATTCAAGAATAAAAGGTGCGTTCTTACTCCTACGGAAAGAACACATGCGCGTGCCTTAGAGATTGTAACAGCAATGTGGAAGATTGTTGGAGCAGAGGTTTTTATTATGGATCCAAAAACCCACGATCGTGTTTTCGGTTTTTTAAGTCATCTTCCTCATGTTGTTGCATACGCTTTACTAAACTCTACAGAGCTTGATGAAGACTCCAGAAACTTTATTGGCTTTGCAGGAGGGGGGCTTAGGGATTATACGAGGATAGGTGCAAGCTCACCAGATATGTGGAGCGACATATTTCTTGCAAACAAAGAAAATGTTCTCTTAGCTATACACAGGTTTAAGGAGGCTTTGGAAAGGATAGAAGTTGCTATAAAGAAAGAGGATGAAAAAGAGCTGAAAAGTGAGCTTGGAAAGGCTGTAGGGGTTAAGAGAAGGATTGAGTAGAGGAGGGGGATTATCGTGGTTATACAACCTTTAAAGCCACATGCTGATAGGCTTTATAAACCTAGGCTTCTCTGTAAGTGGATTCTTCACATTATATACGAGCTTTCTGGTGGAAAGAAAAGACCCTCGGAGTTAAAGAGGAATATAAGGGGTATTACAGAGAGGGTACTATACGATAGGCTAAAGCTGCTTTTAAAGCTTGGGTTGGTCAGAAGATCTTCAAATGGGAGATACCCTTTGACCACATACTACAAGTTAAACTCTTCTTGTTTGGATATCCTTCTTTCCCTTATAAGAAAAACTAGGCTTTCTATTGAGGATGTTGTTTCTGTGCTTTCCTGTAAGTGGATGATTCCCATTATGGAGTGTTTAAGGGATCAAAAACCCCCAAAAGAGATTTTAAAAGAGATACCTGACCTATCTGAAAGGATGCTCTATGTTAGGATTGATAAACTTCAATCCATGGGGCTTGTAAACAGAGAGGTTATACTTGATAAACCTGTAAAGGTTGTCTATACCCTAAGCCCCATGGGTAGAAAAGAAATAAAGTTACTTAAAGAGTTACGTGACCTTATTGCGTCCATTGAGAAAAGACATAGTCCTTGCTTTTAACCTGTGCATGGCAGTTGAAGCACTCGTTTTTCATGTCCTTTACTATTGATTTTCCATCGGCTCCATAGGCAAAAAACCCCCATCCAGCTGTATCTTTGTACTTTTTGCTGTCTTTTACCATAAAGGCTTCAATTTTTTTCTTACCTTCTAGGTAAGCCCCATTATCTTCAACGTGTTCATATAGAACAAAGGTAAGGACAGAGCCATCTGGAAACACCCTGCCTTCACCCTGTTTAACGCTGTCTAAGGCTTCTTTGTTTGCATAAACATGGTGTATTCCCCCAAAAGGGTTATATAGAGGGTGGTTTTCATCGAAAATAACCATGCTTTTTACATGATTCCACCCTCTGTAGGTTTCTGAATCTACCCTGTATTGAGCAAATGCTATGAGGGTTGTTATGAAAAAAACAAGTACCCATGCTGAAGCTACAAGAATTTTTTTCCTTTTGCCCATGGTTTTGCCCTCCTTGTGGTGTTTCTCATTAGCTCCATTTTATTTACCTTCTAGGGTGTGGTCAATTTCTGGTTTTTTTATCAGATACTTACAAAAAAATCAGTGTAGGCTGCTTTGAGACAACCTTGAAAGTGGGTCTTGTCGTGATATAATCTTTTTGATTTGGCGGCGTAGCTCAGAGGTAGAGCAGGGCTCTCATAAGGCCTTTGTCGGGGGTTCGATTCCCTCCGCCGCCACCAGCTATATTTGATCTTTGCTTTCAATCTCTTTAAAGTTGCACTTTATATAGTAGTTGCCCCCTTGGGTAATAATCTGTCCACTGTAGTAGGGGCAGATAGTTATTTTCCTTTTAGGTGCCCACCTAACCGCACAAAAAGGGCGTTCTATGTAGCATGAAACGGGTTTTATCCAAAAGGTATCGTTTGAAGATTCAACCGATATGGAACACAATACATACATGAGCCCTTTCTAGTTTTTACTACACACTTTGTGTTTTGTCAATTCCAGCTAAACTTCAAATAACTTTGGTGTTATGAAGTGGTCTCTAAAGAAATTGCCTTTTTAAGCAACTTTTGGGCAGAAGGTGCATCCATTGATACCATGGAGGGTTGTTTGCATCGGGGACATATTTCATACTTATTTGTTATATTCCATATTGGATAGGCAAATGCAGGAATTATAAGTGAAACCCAAGGAACCGAATCTACAAGAAAGCTAAACTTTATCTCGGGGGAACCAACATAATAACACATTGTGCAGATCTTTTTCTCAGAATCCTTAAGTGAACCGTTATCTTTCATCTTTATCTCCTCGGAAGGTTAGGTTTTTTAACGCATCTATGTCTACAGTACTTAACTTAATCATTTTTTATTGGTTTTCAATCATTTATACATTCTTCTAAAATCTGTAAGCCTTGCTTTCCATACACGACGCAAAAACCATCCCGCTAGGTCGAATACACTCTCTGCTTTATCTATTATTACCGAATCTGAGGTTGCCACAAGCTCTGCTGTTTTCAGTATGTAGTCAGGGGAATTAACAGTCTGCGCTCTTCCCTTTATGCCTTGTTCTTCTAAAAGTGCGTTTATTATCTTGCAAAGCTCACCGGAAAACGATATGGGTTTATCAAAATAAAACTCTATGGCTTTAAGCTCAAGGTTGCTAAGTTCTTTTACAACCAGATTTAGTACTTCTTCTGTAAAAGGACTGAGTTTATAGGAACGATAGACAGCAGCGGAGTCTCTTACCAGTCCATCGGTTGCAATAAAAACGAAGTTACCCTTTCTGTAAGATTCTATTGTAATTAGCTGGTTGTACCCATCTACCTTTAATATCCTTCCCTTTAGGTGCTTTTCATCTACTGTCTTTTTCATTCTTTCTCTTATCTCTTTTGTTGTGAAAAAACCCCGATACAGGGTATTCCTCTCGTTTGTGTTAAGCTGGTAGTGATTCCCTACCAGTTCAAGAACCGAACGTATGGAGTATCCCCTTCTTTTTAAATACAGATAATCTCTACTGGCTCTAATGATCTTTTCTGTATTTACAGACATTTACTGTGGTTTGTCTGGACTTAAAGCTTAGAGAACAATTAACCCTGATTCTTAGTATAATACGCTTGCAGGGTTTTATCTAATGTAAAATAAGTGGTTCTAATCTGAGCTGTCCTTTTTAAATCGAAGGGCTACAGAGTTTATACAGTAGCGAAGACCGGTGGGAGGAGGGCCATCATTAAAGACATGTCCAAGGTGAGCATCACATCTACTGCATAGCACCTCTATTCGGATCATTCCGTGACTGTAGTCTGGTTGTGTTCTTACTCTGTCTTCAGCAATTGGTTTCCAGAAACTCGGCCAACCTGTACCGGATTCGTACTTTGTTTCAGAGCTAAATAGCTCGTTGCCACAACACACGCAAAGATAGATGCCTTTTTCCTTATGGTTATAGTATTTTCCGGAAAAGGGTCTTTCAGTTCCTTTCTTTCTGGTAACGTAGTATTCTTCAGGGGTAAGTATCTTTTGCCATTCCTCATCAGTTTTTATAACCTTTTCAACCATTGCTTGTTTAACCCCCTTTTATTTAATGTTTATTATGAAAATGAGGGGAGAGGACCCTTTGTAAAGTGTGTTTAGTTAGCAAGGGAAAGCATTCTTTCTATAGATTTTCTGGCTTTTGCTGCTATTTCCTCAGGTACCTTTACTTCGTATACCTCTTCCTTAAGCGAGTTTAAGACCTTTTCAAGGGTAATCATCTTCATGAATTTACACACAGCGTTTTCACTTACTGGGTAAAAGGTTTTATCAGGGTTTTCTTTTTTTAGCCTGTGAAGTATTCCTATCTCAGTGGCTACTATAAACTCCTTTGCTTTTGAGCGTTTTGCGTGACTTATCATACCACCTGTTGATAGAAAGTAGGTGTTTTTGTTTTCAACAGGGTCACAGGCTGAGTAGTACATGTATGAAGTTGTGCAGCCACACTCAGGATGTATTAGCATATCCGCTTGAGGGTGTGCCTCTCTCATTTTTCTTATGTTTTCAGGTCTTATGCCAGCATGAACATGGCATTCCCCAGGCCAGATATGGATTTTTCTTCCCGTTACCTTTGCAACATAGGCTCCAAGGAACATATCGGGAAGAAAAAGAATTTCTCTGTCTTCGGGAATTGCTTTTATAACCTGTACCGCATTTGAAGAGGTGCAACAGTAGTCGCTTTCGGCTTTGACATCAGCAGTGGTATTAACATAGGAGACCACAACAGCATTTGGATGCTCTTTTTTCCACTCTCTTAACTCGTCAACGTTGATTGATGCAGCAAGAGAGCACCCTGCTTTTAAATCCGGGATGAGTACCTTCTTATCAGGGCATATTATAGAGGCAGTTTCTGCCATAAAATGGACTCCACAGAATACAATAACATCAGCATCTGTTTTAGCAGCTTCTTGGGAGAGGGCTAGAGAATCACCGATAAAGTCTGCTATATCCTGCACTTCGGGTATCTGATAGTTGTGTGCAAGGATTACAGCATTCTTCTCCCTCTTCAAACGTTTAATCTCTTCTATTATCCACTCCTTTTTTTCTATTTCCATTAGCATGATATTCACCCAAATTCTTAAATCAAATATTATACCATATAGAGGGCTATATCTAAAGCAGGAGGAGAATGAGTAATTGTACCGATGGATATAAAATCAACACCTGTTTCTGCAATCTTTCTTATGTTTTCAAGATTAATACCTCCGGAGACTTCTGTAAGTGCTCTTCCCTTTATTATTTCAAGAGCCTCTTTTATGGTTTCAATGGGCATATTGTCAAGCATTATTATATCGGCTCCTGCAGAAAGAGCTTCTTTTACCTCCTCAAGGTTTTTTGTTTCAACCTCTATCTTGAACAGATGAGGGCCTCTTTCACGAACAGACCTTACTGCCTCTGTTATGCTACCTGCAAGCTTTATGTGGTTGTCTTTTATAAGTATTCCATCGAAAAGCCCAAACCTGTGGTTGCTTCCGCCACCTATACGCACAGCATATTTATCCAGTATCCTGAGCCCCGGTACGGTTTTTCTTGTATCAAGTATCTTTACCGGCAATCCTTTTACAGAGTTTACAAACTTAGAGGTAAGGGTTGCTATACCTGAAAGCCTTTGAAGGAAATTTAGGGCCACACGTTCCCCTTTGAGTATGGCCTTCTGTAAGCCTTCAATCTCGGCAAGTATATCTTGTGGTCCTACCCTGTCTCCATCCCTTTTTTTTTCATGCCATACTATGTTTTGATCCAGTTTCTTAAAGACCCTTTCAGCTACAGAGAGGCCAGCTACTACTCCACTTTCTTTAGCGGTGATCACGGCTTTTGTCTTTTTATCTGTTGGGAAAAGCGATTCTGTGGTTATATCACCACTTCCTATATCTTCTTGGAGGGCGTTTTCTATTATCTGTTCGATACGGAGCCAGTCTAGATCTCTCATGCAGGAGGATAGGGGTAGGTGGTTATCTTACTTCCCAGATATCTCCTGAGTAGAGGAGCTTTGCAATATCCGTTTGAAATCTCTCCTTTGCCTTTTCAATCTGCGTATAGAGCATCTCCTCAAATGAGGGTTTAGAAACCCTTCTAAATATTCCCATTGGTACAGGGTATTCAGGCCAGTAGAGCTTTGAGAGTGCAAAAGCAAGGGAAAGGTTAGTTTCATCGTGAACTGTTAGGTCCTCAGGAGGGTTTTTGGGATCAAACTCCACAATCTCAAACCTTCCGTTCTTAAACCTAAGCCCTTTGTCTCTGTTCTTACCAAATATAAGCGGTTTTCCGTGCTCAAGAATGAGATTTCTCTCCTCTCTTACCTCTTTTCTGGTAAAGTCGTCAAATACACCGTCATTATAGATGTAACAGTTCTGGTATATGTGTATGAAGGATGTCCCTTTGTGTTTGTGAGCTTCCTTTATAAGTTCGGTAAGGTGCTTTACATACGCTGCAGATGTTCTTGCCACAAAGGTTGCACCTGATGCAAGGGCTAGTGCTACAGGTTCTGCAGGTTCCTCAATTGTCCCAAAGGGAGCTGATTTATTTACAGTTCCCTTATTGCTTGTGGGTGAGTACTGTCCCTTTGTCAGTCCATAGACCTTGTTATCAAAAAGAAGTATGTTTATATCTACGTTTCTTCTCATAACGTGAATCAGGTGGTTTCCTCCGATGGATATCCCATCTCCATCTCCGGTTATCACCCACACTGAGAGCTCAGGATTTGCTATCTTAACACCAGTGGCAATTGGTATAGGTCTTCCGTGTATTGTATGGAATCCATATGTGGACATATAGTATGGAAGACGTGCAGCACAACCTATTCCTGATATCACCGCATGCTTTTCTTTGGGGATACCTAGCTCTGCAAGTGCCGTTTGGAACGCTTTAATAATTGCGTAGTCCTCACAACCTGGACACCATCTTGGTTCCTGGTCAGATTTAAAATCTGAGGGTTTATATGTCTTTTCCTCTATCTGTTTTTCTAACGTACTCATCTATTCTCCGTCAATGTGTTTTTAAACCCTTATATTCTTCTTTTATAAAGCTTAGGAGTTCTGATACATTAAAGGGTTTTCCAGTAACCCTGTTGTATCCTATTGCATCAACTAGGTATCTTGCCCTGATTACATATGAGAGTTGCCCTAAATTGAGCTCGGGAACAACTACCTTTTTAAATTTCCTCAGTACCTCACCTAGATTCTTGGGAAGGGGGTTTAGGTGTCTAAGGTGTATCATTGACACCTTCATACCTTCACTGTTTGCAAGCTCAACAGCTGCCTTTATATGTCCGTATGTGCTACCCCATCCCACCACAAGAATCTCCCCATCTGATGGACCCATAATCTGGACATCTGGTATATCTTGAACTGCTCTTTGAACCTTCTGTGCTCTGAGCTTTGTCATAAGGTCGTGGTTTTCAGGATCATAGGAAACATTTCCATAGATGTGACTTTTTTCGAGCCCTCCAATTCTGTGTTCAAGCCCAGGGGTACCAACCTTTACCCATGGTCTTGCTAGTGTTTTTTCATCACGTATGTAAGGGTAAAACCCCTCAGGGTTTTTTCTGAACTCTATTTCTATATTGGGTATATTCTCCAACTCCGGTAGCTTCCATGGCTCGGAGGAGTGAATAAGGAACTGATCAGAGAGTACCAAAACAGGGGTCATGTATTTTGTGGCAAGTTTTACAGCTTCTATTGCTGTCCAGAAGCAGTCTGAGGGTGAACATGGAGCAAGTATTATTACGTGTGAGTCTGAGGGCCTTCCAAAAAGAGCAAAAAGGAGATCCCCTTGCTCGGTTTTTGTGGGCATCCCGGTGGATATCCCAGACCTCTGGTAATCAAACACAACCAGCGGGATCTCAGCCATAACGGCAAGGTTTAGGGATTCAATCTTAAGTGCAAGCCCAGGACCACTTGTTCCTGTTATACCCAAGGCGCCTGCATAGGAAGCCCCTATTGCCATTGTTATTGCTGCTATCTCGTCTTCGGTTTGAATCGATATTACCCCATAGTGCTTTAATGCTGAGAGTATGTGTAGAACCTCACTTGCAGGGGTTATAGGGTATCCGCAGTATACGATTGGAAGACCAGATTTATAAGAGGCAACAACAAGTCCATATGCAGTTGCAAGCGCACCGTTTATGTTTCTGTATTTCCCTGGCTCTAGCCTTGCCGGTGGTACTTGGTAGTGTACCGGAAATATTTCCATAGTGTCACAGATGTTGTATCCTGCCTTTAGAGCCTTGAGATTGGCTCCTAAGATTTCAGGCTTTGATGCAAAACGTTTGTTAATGAAGCTTATAATCGGATCAAGAGGTCTCGAAAAGAGCCAGGAAATCATTCCCAGTGCGAAGAAGTTTTTACACCTTAGCTTTTCCCTGTGTCCAATTGGCTCTTCTTTTAGTGCTTCCAGGGTAAGCCTGGTTATCGGTACCCTGTAGGTTCTATATGAGTTTAGAGAACCATCCTCCAGTGGGTTTGATTCAAAACCTGCCTTTCTAAGGTTTTGCTCTGTAAACTCATCCTCATTTGCTATTATTATCCCTCCTGGTTTTAGCGTTGGAAGATTTACCTTTAGCGCAGCTGGGTTAAAAGCTACAAGGACATCAGGATTATCTCCAGGGGTGTATATATCGTATGCGGCAAATTGAATCTGATAGGATGAGACACCATAGGTGGTTCCTTGAGGAGCCCTTATCTCTGCAGGATAATCAGGCAGTGTGGCAAAGTCATTACCAACAACGGCGGTGACATTTCCAAACTGCTCTCCCATAATCTGTACCCCATCCCCTGAGTCCCCTGCAAACTTTACCGTTACTTTATCGAGCTTTTCTATATTATCCATTTATATTATCCATTTATATGCTTCTTATTCGAATTATACGAAACCTTTATAAGGTGATGTTATAATTGTATCATCCTTAAAATTATTTTCAAACCTGCTTAAACCTCTATCAGTACGGGTTCTGAATCTCTTTTCCATACTATATGGACTCTCCACATGGGATTTTCCTCTGGAAAATCCTCCCTTATATGTACCCCTCTTGATTCTGTTCTAATAAGAGCAGATCTGGCAATAAGGAGTGAAACATCAATTATATTTTGCATTCTGAGTTTGTATTCCCCGTTTAATTCTTTAGCTTCCTCTGAAATGTTCTCCAGCTCAGCTATTGCCTTTTTTAGATCTCCTTCGTTTCTTACGATTCCAACACAGTTTGTCATAATTGTGGAAATACGATCCTTTAAACTTAAAAATGTTTCCCGGGATTCACCTGAAGGTATAGGAAATGTAAATTGGCCTTCATCGTATTTTGGATCTGTCTTGTAAGCTTTATTTTCCAGTGCACCGTCAATTGCTCTTTTGGCAAAGACAATACACTCAAGTAGAGAGTTGCTTGCAAGCCTGTTTGCTCCATGCACACCTGTACATGCAACCTCTCCACAGGCGAAAAGATGCTTTATATTTGTCTCAGCCATTAAACCAGTTCTAACCCCACCTATTGTGTAGTGTGCTGCAGGTGCTACCGGTACCAGATCCTTTGTTATGTCTATTCCGTACTTTAAACATGCACTGTATATATTCGAGAATCTTTTTTTTACAAACTCCGGATCAAGATGTCTAAGTGTTAAGAACACAAAGTTCTTACCCGATTTTCTCATCTCGTTATATATAGCACGGGAAACTATATCACGTGGGGCAAGTTCAGCAAGCTCATGGTAGTCAAGCATGAATCTGTATCCGTCATGGTTTAGAAGGTAAGCCCCTTCTCCCCTTACCGCCTCACTTATAAGAAAAACCTCTCCTCCCTCTACATATAGGGCGGTTGGGTGAAACTGTATAAATTCCATATCCATAATCTCTGCTCCAGCTTGGTAGGCAAGGGCAATTCCATCTCCAACGGTGCCCGGCGGATTTGTTGTGCGCTTATACAGTGCTGCGGCTCCACCTGTTGCCAGTATGGTAGATTTAGAAATGAAGGCCAGTTGCTCGGAAAGGTTTTTTCTAAAAGCAAGAGCACCGAAGCATTTCTCTCCGTCTGAGATAAGCTTGGTCACAGTTGTGTTCTCAAACACCTCTACGTTGGAGCTTTTCTGCACAGAAGACATAAGGAACCTAACGATCTCTCTACCTGTTGAGCTTCCCCCTGCATGAAGTACCCGTCTTTTGCTGTGTCCTCCTTCAATCCCAAGTTCTAGTCCCCACTCACTCATATCAAACCTCATACCTAAAGCTATGAGGTCTAAAACCCTTTCTTTTCCCTCTTTTACAAGTATTTCTACAGCTTTCCTGTTACAAAGTCCCCTTCCTGCGTTTATCGTGTCTTCTAGGTGAAAAACGGGGGAGTCTTCAGGATCTAGGGCAGCTGCAATACCCCCTTGAGCCCAGAAGGAGTTGCTCTCTTCGAGAGTAGATTTTGTAATTAGTGCAACTTTTCCAAATCTTGAGGCATAAAGAGCAGCATAGAGCCCAGCAAGTCCGCTTCCTATTACCAAGAAATCGGTGTTAATCTTTGGTATTCTTTCACAGTAAGATTTGCCCATATAGGTATTAAAGGCAAATTTATACAAACACCTGTTCTTTAAACAGATAATCTAATTTGGTTTTAACAAGCTGTCAATTAAGGGGTTTTTTACCCTGTCTTCTCTTCACCACACAGAAGAGCAAAGTTCTCAAGTAGTTTAAGGCCAGATGAACTACTCTTTTCAGGATGAAACTGACAGGCAAATAAGTTTTCTCTCTGGATTGCTGAAGTGAATTCTAATCCATAGGTGGTTTTTCCTATAACGATTTCTCTATCCTTTGGTTCAGGAAAGTATGAGTGTACAAAATAAAACCAGCTTCCCTGAGGTATACCTTTTAAAAAAGGGGTTTGTCTTATAAAGTCAACCTGATTCCAACCCATGTGTGGAACCTTTAGTCTTTCCATGTAGGGGCCTGAAAACTTTTTAACTCTGCCTTCAAAAACCCCAAGTCCCTTTATTCCAGGGGATTCTTCACTTTCTTCGAAAAGAAGCTGGAGTCCAAGGCATATTCCTAAAAACGGTTTTCCAGTTTTTAAAAAGCTTTTTATAACCTCTACCAGGTTGTATTCGTTGAGGTTTCTAATACAGTCTCCAAAAGCTCCTACTCCCGGAAGAACCAGACCGCTTGAGTCTAAGATGCTCTCTCTATCTCTTGTTACTACTGCTTTAAAACCCAACTTCTCAAAGGCCTTTTTTACACTTTTTAAATTGCCCATTCCGTAATCAACTATACTAATCATCTGTTCCCTCTTACAGGTTTTTAACTAAAGCATGCCTTTGGTGGAGGGGATCTCCTCAGAGCGTGGATCAATTCTTGATGCTTTATCTAGGGCTCGGCCAACAGCTTTAAACATTGCCTCTACTATGTGGTGGAGGTTTTCCCCGTATTTGAGCTCTATATGCAGGTTACATCGCAGGGCATTTGAAAGGGATTTAAAAAACTCTTCTGCCAATTCTACATCAAAGCTTCCTATTTTACCTTTTGGTATCGAAACCCTATAAACAAAGTAGGGCCTTCCACTTAGGTCAACTGCTGCAAAAACAAGCGTTTCATCAAATGGAACAAAGGCTTCTCCAAACCTGGCAATTCCCTTTTTATCTCCAAGAGCCTCTAAAAAGGCTTCTCCAAGTGTAAGCCCAACGTCTTCTACTGTGTGGTGGTAATCTACTTCAATGTCCCCTTTTGCCTTGATCAGCAAATCAAAGTAGCCGTGCTTTGCAAACTGTGAGAGCATGTGATCAAAGAAAGGGATTCCGGTCTCTATGCTGTAGTTTCCCCTTCCATCAAGGTTAAGCTCAATGGAGACCTCTACTTCAGATGTTTTTCGTTTCGCCTTTACTTTTCTTTTCATCTTCTTTGGTAACTTAAAATCATATCAGATATTCCCCTCATATCCAATATCTTAGCTTTAGTGGTTCTAGACCTAACGTATTAGAAGAGAAGTAGTTCCAAAATACTACAAAAGTAGTATTGATTCTGTCTCTAAAACGTAGATAGAAATTTAGCTGTGATTTTTTGATTTAAAGGAGAAAAGAAGATGGAAAAAAACTTTGGCTTCAAGATAGCTTTAATCCTTGTAGCAGGTTTTCTCTTTGCCAATAACACTATGAGTCAGGATGTTATGTGTCTTGGGCGTGTTGCTACCATCATTGGAACCGAAGGAGACGATAACATTAGAGGAAGTAAGGGTGATGATGTAATTGCAGGACTGGGAGGAAATGACAGGATAAACGGTGGAGGTGGAAACGATATAATCTGCGGTGGTACAGGGGATGACATAATTAGAGGGGGAAACGGTAACGATATCTTGGATGGAGGAGACGGTAATGACAGTATCTATGGCAATAACGGTGACGATGTTCTTAAAGGGGGAAACGGTAACGATGTATTAAAAGGGGGAGGTGGTGATGATAATCTGGATGGTGAAGGGGGGATAGATACTCTTGATGGAGGTAAAGGTAACGATGTTTGCCTAAATGGAGAAAATAATAGCGGATGTGAGGAAGAAAACCTTTCAGATATAATCCCTCCAGTAATTAGTATAGTGTTTCCCGATACAACAACAGTTTATACTTCTATGATCCAGGTTGAGATAGCATTCTCAGATAGTGAATCCGGTGTGGATTTAAGCAGTTTAGAAGTGTTTCTTGATGCCATTGATATAACGGATTCATGTTCTGTTGAGCCCAATTCAGCAACTTGTGGGCCTAGGCAGTTAATAGAGGGACATCATACAATAAGTGCAAAAATAAGAGATAATGCAGGCAACGTTGCTACAATGAGCCTTGATTTTGAGATTGTTTTAGATGGAAATAATGTTGATACTACCCCTCCATCAATAAAGGTTGTCTCTCCAGTGCATAACGTAGTATATGATAAAAGTGTTGAGGTAACGATTTCTTATGAAGATGAAGGTAGCGGAATTGATATGGATAGCTTTTTATTTTTACTAGATACAGTGGATATAACCTCTGCATGTGTTATAGATGTGTCATCAGCTGTATGCAGTTTATCGGATTTAGAGATAGGCAAACATACAATCACTACCCAGATTAAAGATAAATCGGGTAACGTTGCCTCAACTGAATTTGTCTTTACCGTTATAAACAAAGTGGTTTCAAAAGTGATAGGAATGGATGGTGGCTCTCTTTCAATAACCCTACCCGATGAAACGGTTGTGATACTTGATGTGCTTCCAGCAGGATTGATGGAAGATACAGAGATTTCCCTCTCTGTTTTGGAAAAAGAGGGATTTCCAGAACCTGGAGAAGCTGTAGTTGGGGGTGAATTTGGTGTGGATTTTAAACCAGATGGACTCAGGTTCTTAATACCAGCATTTCTAACGGTTAAGTATCCGGATTCTGTTATTGATAAACTATCAAAGGAGCTAAATAGAAGCCCTGAGGAAATCAAACAGGAACTCGGTGTGTATTCTCTTAGCTTTGACCCATATCTTGGGAAAGATATGTATAAACCTCTACGCGTGATTAAACGAGACCTGGAAAATAACTCTGTAACTGTGGAGCTTGAGCATTTTTCAAGTGCATGGCCCAATAGGGTTTCTAACATAAAGATAGAGGGTATTGAGATAATTAGTCCTTTAAGATTAGGTGAATCAGGTTTAATACGGGTTTACTATGATTCTGGATTAGAACCATTTCCAACTTCAGGAACCTATGTTTTTGAGGTTAGTAGTTCGATTTTAAATCTAAATGAACTTCTGCTTATTGATTTAGGTAAAGGCAGGGGAGCAGCTGACTTTACAGTTTTTCCAATTGCTCAGGACTATGATGTTATTAAGGTATCTATTGCCTCTACGGTGTTTTATGAACAACCCGTTTTGGTTGATAAACAGTTTGCAATAGATAGAGAGCTCCTTCTCAAATATGCACCTTTACTGAGGTTTTCCAGCGAAGAAGATTTCTTACCCGTATCTGTTGAAACAAGCTTTGCTCAGGGACAGGTATTTCTATATACCGGATATTCTTATGAGCCTGTAACATTAAACGAACTCGGAATAAGGTCAAGCAGCGATTTTAGTATCGATTTTCCAGATGGTATTAACTCTTTAAAAGACACTCCAAAAGTCGTTTATGGAACTGCAGTAGATTGCAAAAGCAGACCCAATAGAATTGCACTTCAGTACTGGTTTCACTATTTTTTTGATGATAAGGAGAATCTTGGCCCGGATATTGCACATGAAGGGGATTGGGAAATGATTACGGTTTTTCTGGATAGAGATACCAAAGAACCTATAGGGATAGCCCTTTCACAGCATTTTTCAGGGGATAAGTTGCTGTGGAAGCATGTGCAAAAAGAAGGAACACATCCTGTTATTTATGTAGGGAATGGAAGCCATGCAAACTTCTCAAGGGCAGGTAAAAGCTTTGAAATATGTCTGGGTTTTGCTCAAACATTTTGCCTATCGAGGTTTATTGCTATTGATCAAGCATTAGGAGATGGAGTAACCCTTTCTCCGGATGTTAACTTAAATAATGCGGATGAGGTCTATAGGTTAGAGGTGTTACCAAGACTTACAGAGGTTTCTTCTTCATCCTCAAATAGCTGGCTTTTATTTTCTGGTAAGTGGGGGACAAGAAGCAATTTCTTTTCGGGTATTCCTCCAACTACCCCTAGCTTTAACGGTTTAAATAAGGATTCTTCTGGTATGGATAATCCCAAATGGCTTGATCCATGTGAGTGGGCATCTAGCTTACCTACGTGGATATATGTAACCAGCAATGACTCAGTTCAAGGAAGGCTTGTAAGACAAATAAACTCTATAACATTTGAAAGTAGGATAATAGCTTTTGGGCTTGGAGGATTTGACCATCAGATACTTGAGGATACGGAAGTTGATTCATATGGGGTTTTATATGTAACGGGAGAGTTCGGAGCTTATCCTGATTATCCAGGTGGCATTAAAAGAATAAATGTAGATACATATGAGCAGCTACCCGACATTGGAGTTAATATTTGTGGTCCTGAAGGACCAAGTATTGATGAAGAGGGTAACTTGTATGTTAACACCTATCTTCCGTGTTTTCCTAATGATGGTATATGGAAGATTAGCAGAGGCGATATTAATGAGTTTGATGAAGGTATTATAAACTCAGTTGATGGAATAAAGGTAACCAATACATTTACGGTTGTGGGGCAAGGAACTGATTTCTTAACCAAGGGAACTTATAGAGGGTTCCTTATTGCAGCAGGTCATGATAATACCGGCAAAACTTCGCCAGCCATAGGGGTTTTTATCGCTCCTGTTGTGGGTTCAAATGGTTTAGTAAATACGGAACGTCTTATAGATCTATCAAGTGAAGGCCCTTTAGGATTGCACCAGCCAGTAGGAATAGCAGTTCATAGAAAAGGGGATATATTTGTGGTTTCTGCTAATACGGGTAAAGTTTTGCAATTCGATGCGGATGGCAATTACAAAGGAGAATTTGTAGAAGGTCTATTTGCTCCCAGACATATAGCTTTTGATATGGAAGATAATCTTTATGTGTCAGATGCAAGTGTAGGGGTTTGGAAAATTACTCCTGGAGGGGCTAAGTCTGTTATATCTAATTTTCCAGGTGCAAACGGTATTGCAATTGAGTGAATTAATTCTGGTTTATTTATTTCAAACAGTTTATGAATTTATCATGCTCTGTTGCAAACATCATTTTTAATTGATTTAAATGAGAGAAAAACAAGTAATAGCAAAAATTGGTTTTCTCCTCCACCC